>OLSQ01000559.1_pt1 | contig 35934 bp, 34 predicted proteins | sample 1672561 | NCBI WGS metagenome assembly OLSQ01 (sample SAMEA3136699, study PRJEB25190) | human gut metagenome | biome: human gut; feature: human-associated habitat; material: faeces | place: Austria | collected 2013
TCAACCGAACATTCGCCTTCTCCAACATCTGGCTTTCCGCCATCCATTGGAGCAGTAACTCCTTCTTCATCCCTACATATTCAGCAGGTAGCTTCTTGACACCATCAAAGAGAATACCCACCAGACATTGCTTCTTGGCAATAGCATACAGTTCCTTCCAATCCACCTCCTTCAAAGAACCAGGTATTTCCTTGGCAGAACCAATGCTGAATCGCAAGAAATCAAAGAAAATCTTTTGTTGTTTCAACATAAAGCTGTACTTTTGCACGCATGATACAAGCCATACGCATCATATTATCCTACATAGCAGCTATCATCCTTCTTCCAATAGCCTTGCTATGTAAGTTCTTCCGAAGAAAGTAATCCTACTTTTTTCGGAAAGGATCCTTGTATATTCCCAAGAGCTGCTTACCGAAGTAATAGAAGAACTGCATGTCATCCACGAAGTAACGCTTGAAGAGGCGCTTTGGTTCCTTCATGCAACGATACAACCACTCCATACCGATTTTCTGCCAAATCTTAGGCGCACGTTTCAAAGTTCCTGCCTCGAAGTCAATGGTAGCACCCAGAGCCATGAACACCTTTACTCCAGGCATCTTATCACGATACTTCATAATCCACTTCTCTTGCTTTGGAGCACCCACACCAACGAGCAGTACATTTGCCCCACTCTCGTTCACGATGCGAACCAACTCCTCACATTCATCCTCATGCTTCTCGAAGCCAAAGGAAGGAGAATGAGCACCTACCACCATCTTGTGCCCCACCTTCTCATTGATACGTTCCATAGCCTTGGTAGCAATACCCTCCTTGGCACCAAGCAAGAAGATTTTGCAGTCAGCATCATTCTTATGATACATATAATAAGAGGTGAAGAAGCTGGAACCCGGAATCGCTTCCTTGATTGGAGTCTTCAACAACTTACCGAACAGGTAGAGAATCTTACTGTCACACACCACCCATTCCGACTTCTGATACACATCATAAAACTCCTTGTCCTTCTGAAGCTTAATCAGATGGTCAAGATTAGGAGTCACAAGAACACCCTCCTTCAGGTTCTCCAAGAGTTCCTGACGAGTAATGTTCTGAATATCTATATTTAATACTTTTACAATTTCCATGTATATTTGTTTTTAGAGTTTCACAAAGCTATCTAATTCTTCCTCTTTAATACCTATAGTCCATTCTGCGAGTAGATGGTCTTCAAAATGTTCACTTTGAATATCCATTTGTTCTTTTGGGGTATCTTTATCAAAAATCCAAATATTACATTGGCGATTTCCATCAGCATACTTCTTTCTGAAGCTTTTCAAAAATGTAACAAGCCATTCTTTTGTTGTTGGAGATACCGTCAATTTTACGAAAAAATTATCAGTTACGCCACATTCAGTTTTTATGGGAGATAAATAGGTGGAAACATCTAAGTCTGACGAAAATTCAAACTTCTCGTCAAGAACATATTCATAACCATAATCATTCTTTTTACGCTGTAGCTGATAAAAGCAAACATTTCTATTTTTAAGAGTATCCTTGATTTTATCTTTGTCTTTATCTGACATTTCCGAGCCAAAGATTATTCCATGTAAAGCAGAAGGTACCAATCTTTGCATACCAAATCGGTCAGTAACAATTCTAACTTCCTCCTCAGCAGACCATCCTACTTCTTTTGAGCCAAACAATTTCTGCGGGAGTTTACCTTTAGATATGTCTCGTAAGTCTGCTTTGGGTGCTTGCCTTGAATATTTTACTTCAAGCATGAGTCTATCATTCATATATAAACTACTTGGTGCTTTCAGCAACGCATCCTTATTGTATATGATACAATATCCTCGCCTCATAGAAGCATATAAAGCCCACATCATCCCTACGCAAGGATTTTTACTTAAAGAAAATATGCCAACCTTGTCCCTACAGGAGACATATTCTTCAAAAGCCATTTTCACGTTCTCGACAGAATGTTTATTTCCAGGAAACATTTTCAGTAAAATCTGCAAAGAATTTACAAAAAGTTGCCCATCCAAGAAACACTCTTGATCATCATTGAGGTCTGTAATGCCAGCCGCAAAAAATGAATCATTTGCTATCATAGCTAAATCTCTATCTAGATTTTCTATTGCACGATATTTATACAAGTATTCCTGCTTCATTTTATATTCCTAATTTTACCATTTTCTCCTCATAGAAAGGAATCTCTCGTTTTGTCTGAGCCAAATCCTCCATTGTTGCTCGGATATACATCCATTCTTGAGATTTTCTTACAGCGAGCATCCGACTACTTTCTTCAGTTAAAACAGCATTACCGTCTGTCAAGACTCTCAACAATACTCTAAAATCGTCAAGTTCTTTTAGCAACAGCAAGTTATACCAATCCTTTACCCCGGTAAGTATTTGATTTGCTACAAGCTCTAAAATTAACAATGGCTGATAGTAATATTGCTGGATATCCCTCTCAAATACACAGCAATGACATTGCTTGATAATACATCGAGCAATTTGCTTAAAAAGTTCTAACTTTTCCTTTTCACTTTCAAAATAATCATCTTTTTCAAAAAGTAAAGCCAAAGTGGACATCACAAAGCTTTCTCTACGCTGCTGCTTGTATATTCCTTTTAGAGGCGTTGTGTTATATCCTTCCCATATAGTTAAGTTTCTGCCAAGAAGTTCCATTGGATACCTTTTATTCAATAAAGAGATTAGATTTAACCAACAACGCATATCTTTAAGAGATGTTTCGTCCAAGTTCATACTCCAAATAAAATCATCCCTTCCAATAGCTGTTTCCATATCTTTAGAAAGTTCCATCAACTTTCCCTCTGTTATCTTTTCTTCTTTTAAATAACTTGATATGCAGAATAATATGAAACGGTAATCGCTATTACTGGTATCAAGATCTTTCCAACAGACATGTTGCAGCAAGCAATCCCAAACCCCTGCAATAACAATATTATTGGCATCCGATTGAGTTGTCTTCCTTGAATTATCGAAAATTCTTTTCTTCAAGCACCATTTGGAAAAGGCAGTTGGTGAAAAAACTTTTAGGTTCTGCTGTACAAAGATACTTATACCTTTCTCCAACATGGCTTCCCATTCTGAGTTTGCCATTTCTATGTATGTCTTTTCATCATCATTGGTATCCTTAATGTTAACTGAATCTTTAATATTCTTAGTATTCTCGATGAGACAATCCAACCAGCGTTTTCTAAGCAAAGCAAGAACAATCTTTATATGGGGTGTTGTACAATTGTTTTGCAAAATATAATCTACGATTTGCTCAAACACAGTATAATCATCAATGGCAAATAACAATTCATTCTGTAAAACAGGAATTTCCATTTTCATCATGAAAGATATCCATAAACCGAGTTTTTCTTGCTTCAGCAAATTCCTTGACAATATATAAAAGATGTCGTTTATCGGCAAGATGCCCGAAGAAGTCAGAAAGCTATCCAAATTATCGATGATCTCATCGTCAGTTTTCCTAGAGACATCCTTCAAATATCTGATGGCAGTGTCCTCATAAGCAAATTCCCTATTTTGCTTCAAAATTTCCAGAGGCACTATTCCGTCAACAAATGATTTCACAAGGTTGTCCTCTAATATAAATGTATCAAAGAATCCATACAAAGGTCTTTCGGCTATCTTTTCCAAAAATAACTCACTCTGATGTTCTTTCGTTTCAGTACAATATAATCCATATATAGAGAACACCATATATTCAATATGACAGTAAGCAAAGTAATTAATATTCTCTTTGCTCCCCACATTACTTACATTAGCTTGGAAAATCTCAAGCAAGATTGCCATGCAATTCTCCAAGCTAATCAAAGTGTCATCATTATCCAATGCTACCAAATTGCCAATAAATGTAATTGACTCTTTGCTGACTTTAGTTTGCAATAAGGCAGATAAGTCATCATTTGATATTTTAACTAATTGATCATTGTTCAACAGATTATACTTACTCTCCAATTCTGTAAACAAGGAATATAATTCACTTACAAACCCATTCTTGCTCTTTACCTCATCCAATATTTTTTTGTTTCGGAAAGTCTGTAAAGCTGTGCCTGCTATGCGTGTTCTAAATATCTTTATTATGCTATCTTCTTTCATAATCTTCCAATTGGTTTCATTTTGACTGTACCATCTTTCTCTGCTACCTGTCTATATTTGTCAAACATAGACTGTATCAATAGTTTATCTGCATCCTCCGTAATTTCATATATGCCAGTTGTGCCTGGTGCACCTTGCGAAGAGTAATACCCCCATGAAGTGCCTACCAAGAAATACCTATCGTCCACTATCAGAAACCTGTCATGTAGGAAATAGTTAACATTATTGGGTCCTTGATGTATCTTCGAGTCCACATACATCAGGGATATTTTCATGTCGCTCAATATGCTGGTTATGATATTTTGTTTGATGTAATTCAATCCGTTAACCATTTTCTGATCCTTATCGCTGGAACAGTTTGTCAACACCACCAAGTCCAAAGGCTCTCGAATATGAGAAAATACATCATATTGATTAGAGTTGTCGTTACAGTAAGGATCCCAGATATAAACTCTGTTTTGTGCAGATTCCAACAAAATGCCATAATATCCAGGATCCGCGTTGCCATAAATGCTATGGTCAAATAGGGAATAATTCACCCCATGTTGCATTTTGTCCGTTGTTGATGGTGAAGAACCAAAATTAATTTGTGGCATAGCTTCCCAAATCCTCTGTTATATTTTTATCAAACCACCAAGCCTCTATCTTAGATATGATTCGTTTTCTTGACTCTTCCGGTATCAAGGCCAAGCTTGTAGCCCTCTCACCAAAATTGTTAAAGGACGTTCCAAGGCTCCAAACTCTGTCATCCACGATAAGAAAACGGTCATGCAAGTCAGACTTACCTCTCATCACACGACATGTGACCTTATTACTATCTGTTATCAGATTATACTTATCTTGTGCCTCTTTTAAAGCCTTTGCTTGAATCTTATCGATATTCTTGCTGGTCAATATCCACACATTTACATCCAGAGAACTTTGAGGAAAAACATAATTGTATAATTCGTTTGCGCCAAAATATGGGTCACAAATGATTACCCTTCGGTTTGCTGTGTTTTGAATTTCCATAAGAACATCATGCGCTTTCTTCAGATTATCCTCTTTTCTGTCCTTGTCTCCATCGAAAAATATAAAACGAAGTTCTTTTTCCGCTTGTTCAAAAGATTTTGTGTCAGAGACAAAAATATTGTCTTGTGTACCACCTTCTCCAATGACACTGTGAATGCTTGAATATTTCGGAATAAGTTCTGTAGTCTCATTTCCATTATTGTCTTTTCTTTTCAGAGCAACATTAACAGAATTTATCCCCATCCCGATGCTTATACTTCTGATAAAAGCCATTTTCTCCTTGGTATAGACGATTTGACCTTCTGCATCCACAATAGTGATGCCTATTTGGTCAATCTCTGTATGAAACGGTATAAAGATAAATCTGTTACCTGTATAAAATTCAACTTCGCTACTTTCCAAGATAAGCCCATTTCTGTCAGTATTAGTGGCAAAGCATTTATATCTTTCACCACCTTCTTTTCGATATTTTATCTTGCCGAGTAATCCTTTTATTGATGGACATACTCTCCAATCCACGGTCCTAAACTCAGGATGATAATGAGTTATATAGATGTTTCCTAATACATTCGTATATCGGCCCACATCTGTATGCAAGTACCTACAAGAAAGCTCTGCAAGTTGTTCCATTAAATATCTATTTTCCTTAAATAGTTTGTCTATGGTAGCCGAGTTTCCTCGCAATACATGCACCCCACACCCACAATCTCTTTTGGGAAGCATTTGTCTCAAAAGATTGTTGCTATCATCAAAACTTGGTAAAAAGCTATTTGGAGAATTCGGATATAAACGAAAACCATCTGGCGAAAGCATTTGGATAGTGGCTGTATCTACATTATAAGCATTCTCCGTATCATTCAAAAATGACTCACTTACGGTAATCACATCTTCCGTATAATACAAGTTGTAAGGATTCCTTCCCGAAGAGTTATGAGAACGTTCACAAACCATCTTTCTTTTATCTGCTGGAAAGTCTTGCATATCAGGTTCCACAACATCTACAATGCCTAACAATAGATAATATTGTTCGGTATTTTCATTTCTAAGCAGCAGGGAATGTCTAATAGCGTATTTACCAATAATGCTTTTAAAATCCATAACATAATATCTGTTTAAAGTATGATTTGATGTCTTAATTTATACATTCAAACACTTTTTCCCATTCATGATAAATCTTCTCTACAGAATATTCTTTACTTTTCTTAATAGCAGCCAAAGCCATTTGTTCACGTTTACCATCATCCTTCATGATGTTGGCAATCATACCAGCAGCTTCATTGGCATCATATCCCTTCTCATGATAAGGGAGCACGATACCATCCTTGCCACTATCAATGATATCACATACCGCTGAATAGCTGTTATATACGGCAGGAATCACACCAAAGCTCATACATTCAGCAAGCACCAAAGGAAAACCTTCGTATTCAGATGTAAGCATCAAGATTGAAGCACGCTCATAATATGGTCTAGGTTGCTGGAAACCTTCAAAAGACACCCTTTGCAAACCATACTCTTTGACCTGTTTCTCTATGTCCTTACGAGCTGTACCATCACCAACTATCGTCAACTTCCAATCTGGGAACACCGACTCCAGTTTTGCCCACGTATCCACAACTCGATAAACACGCTTTTGGTTGAAATCAATTCTACCCATATAAATAATCTCCTTCTGCTTTTTAGAAAGAGAATAATCATAGGAGGAAGAATCGATGGTCACAGGATTTGTCAATACTTGAAGATGACTAGGATGAGTTATTCCAGTAAACTCTTTGAACTTCTTGGCAAAGCTAGGTGAAAGTACCATATACAAGTCTGTATGCTGATATACATACTTCATACTCCTGCTTGTGATTTGCTTAAATGCAAACATCTTAGCATAAAGCATTGCTTTCTTCAAAGGATTATGAGTTTCCGACAGTGCAATTTCAACATCCTTGATACGAGCATTGGTATCTGGAGAATTATGATAAATCGCAATAGTCTTAATTGCCATTCCTTCTTTAGCTTCATTCAACACCTTACAAGGTACGTATGGCAATCCCCATTGGTTGATAACCACATTGATACGATTCTCCTGCAATATTCTTCGGACAACATTCACATTCTCCTTCGAATACTTGAAGTCACCAATTGTATAAAAGCGTACAGCAGGATTGGTACGTTTTACCATCATGTCATTGGGTTGCTTAAAACTTGCTATAACAACATGATGGCCTTTCTTTATAAAGGTATCAGCGAGTGTTGCAGTAACTACCTCCTGACCTCCTACCTCGAAGACCTTCATTAAGAAGAGGATATTCAACCTATCTTCATTTTGCATTCTCATGTTTATTTTGATGGACATATTGCGCCTTTCACCTTCATATATAAAGAGAAAACGCCTATTTTAAACATAAAAGGTTTAATCTTTGAAAGCACTTTATGTTTCAAAGAACAATCCAAATATTTGCGCTCAACTTCATCCAATGGCATAGTATTCAAATCCTCAAAAAACTTATTACGTCTAGGATTTACAGGAACCAAGTTCTTTATCATGATTCCATCTCTTTTTATAATAGCATTAATTTCAGATGGATGACAAATAAAATCAGTTTTAATTTCTTTGAAGACAGAAGCCCCATGTTCTGTATGTATAAATACATTAGTTGCACCTTTTGAAGAAAACTCAGAAGATACAGAAGGAGCATCCCAGCAATCAAATATAGTAATATCACTCACTCGATTGATGGTTTTGAAATGACATTGATAACAGCTCGGACGACTACAAATATTCTTAAAATAGAACCGGAGCATCATATCAGATTCCTTTCCTTTGTGATATTCCTTATCAGAATCGGAGAACCAAATAGATGCAGTACTATAGTTATAACCATAGAATTTATCTCTTGATCGGTAATCCTGCGGTTTACTTCCAATTTGAGCAGAGTGATATGCCAAATACTTCCTTAGTAACAGTGGACTTGGTGTGCCGCGGCACACCAAGTCCACTGTTACTAAATTGTCATATTTCCGCCCACGCAGAAAATGATAAAGCCCAGAAATCTGACAAGGAGTACCACTAAATACAACGACTCGCCCTTGGGCGAGAAAATTTTTCGCTTGCGAATAACAGTCACCAATAAGACTTTGTACATACTTGGAACCACGGAACTTCTTACAGCCATCCAATGTTTCAGCATAAGAATGTCTCAATTCCATATCTTCGCCAAAGGCAGCTCCAAAGACAACACCTCCATGCTCTATTGCCCATTTAGATATAGCAGTAAAAAAACCGCCAGAAGTACTTGTTCTTAACACTTCTGCATTCTTTTGTTGTACCACGAAGCTCTCAGGCAACGTATCGTCCATCTCCGGCTTTTGCAAAGGACACACCTTTTCACACAAACCGCAATTGATGCACTTATCTTTATCAACATAAGGATAGCGGAATCCTTCCTCATCCTCTATCATCTCAATGCAGTGCTTGGGACAAGCGTTATAGCATGCCCAACAACCACAACATTGACTTTTGTCTTTTATATCTATCATTTTAAATCCTTAAAGGCATTATACAAATAATCCATAGACGACTTTCTCAAAGCCTTTAACTTCTCATCTACTCCATCAAAATTTCTCTTGAAGTTAACAACCTCCTCTATGGTCTTATCGTTTGTCATTCTTCTATCCTCTAAATCTGTGATATGAAGCAAATTATCGATACGAGTATTGGTACTCTGCTTTGCACCTTCCGCAAACCGGCTGAACGTAAAGAAGTTCTTCTTATACAAGATAGCGAAAACTGAACAATGGAAAGAATCTGTAAATACATACTCCGCATTGCGAATGTAATTAAGGAACTCACGAGGACCAACGTATGGTGCCTCATCAGCAAATCCCTCATCCGAAGGAATATAGTCATCTAATTGCTGAAGAGCGACAATCTTGTATCCTGTCTTTTCCTTCACTCTTTTAATGAATTCCCTTTGCGAAGGATTGTCTCCCAAAAGATAGCAAAATATGTATTTGCCATTTGTTAAAGGCTCCTGTTGCTGGATTTCCAACCATTGTTCACCGGTAAAGAGAAGTGTCGGATCAAGAACCACGGGAACCTTTCTACCTGTTAACTTATAAACCAGATCACAGGCACTCTGCTCACGCAAAGCTATATGGTCAAAGCGGTTCATAAATCGCTTATTCTTTTCAACCTGGAACCATGGGACTTCCTTCACACCGATGCTTGTCGAATAAGCAATCTTACGGATATGGTCAGGAACCCATTCCAGAGTATAATATCCGTGTTCTACACTATCTGTTCGCCACAACTGATCACTACCTACCAGAAAAGCAGAATAGTTTTCAGCCATTTTTGTAAGTTCCTCACGATTCTTGCAATAAGGCGATACATGGAAAAACGTTTCTGCAAATTGATCAAATGCCTTATTACGAATCTCCCAGTTTTTAGCAAACATAGGATTTTCTTTCTTGGCGCGTTCAATCTTCATCTTACCCAAACGCATCTTCCAGTCAGCAATCAACAATTTCTTGATGATATAGAGAATTTTATTCTCTTGCATATAGTTGATTGGAGCCTTACAGGCGATGGTTTGAAAAGGAAGTCCCATCTGCTGCATAATCATCTCTGTGGCATATGCCTGAAGCATACTTCCATAATTATGATGGAAGTAGCAGGTTACTAATCCTATTGGTTTCATAATTATATATTTATAATTTTATGAACTACTTTCATGAGCATTGGCGACTTCAACATAAGACATAGAAAATATAATCTTGGTTTAAAAGGCAATTTCTTGAAAGGATAAAGTGTAAATAAATCATCCCACAATTTGTCATTTAACACTATTTTTAAATTGTCTAATGCATATTCTTGCCTTGCAAAATTTGAAATTGCAATTCTAATATAATGAAATTTGGAACGTAAGATGTTATTAATATATCTTTCCTTAGGGTAGCAATAAGATAATTTAGCCTCAATTAACGCATAAAATTTATGGTTCCTTTTATATTTATCCATATTATAATTATGGGTAATAGAAGTTGGATTCATTCTATATGCATAAAAACAATCAGGAAGATATACAATACATTCTGCCTTTGTATAAAGATCAATTGCCCATATCAGATCTTCTGACAACGTTAATCGCTCAGACATAAATCTCAATCTGTATTCTTCTATGAGCTTGCGAGAATGAATACAACAACAAGCCGAAACCATATATTTAACATCACGCTTACATTCTGGCTTTGGTCCAACAAAATCAAGCAAAAAATCATCAACTTGATTTCTACCTCTAAAAACTTGTTTTGTTATTACATCATGTCTTTCTTTGAAACTATTGGCAGAATAAAATTTTAAACCGCATCTAACAACATCAGCCTTTTCTGATATTGCAACATGATATAAAGTTTCCATCATATCTAAATCGATAAAATCATCAGAATCAATGAATGCTACATACTCTCCTGTAGCAACATCAAGTCCAGAATTACGAGCAAAGCCGAGTCCACCATTTTTTTTATGGATAACCTTAACTCGCTTATCTTTATTAGCATATTCATCACACATTTTAGGACAATTATCCGGAGATTCATCATCAACCAGAATAATTTCAATATCCTCAAGTGTTTGGTTTAATAAAGATAGCATGCATTCATCAAGATATTTCTCGACATTATAAATTGGAACAATTATAGAAATCTTTGGTTGTTTCATAAAAACAATTTATTAAATTATTAAACACTAAAATTTACCTTTGATTACATACCAATAACCTGATAATTACTAAGCTATATCAAACTATACTATATTTAAAAGAAATTAATTTGACAAATAATACCGTTTGATTCTTTTTATCGAATCAATAACAAGGAAAAAACTCATATTAAAAGAACAGATATAAAGACAGATTCGACTAAATATCAAGTAAGACCCGACTATCTTAGACAAAACCTGTCTAATCATTAACGATTCTCCTGTACACCTCCCCATCATTGCCAAAGAATATATCATTCTTGTCGTAAACTTATCCTTGTAAGGACTAAATGACTTTAAATCATACCATCTCCAATATGGAAAAGATAAGCTTAATGATTTCAATCCTTTAGAAGATAAGTTTTCTTCGCTATCATTTCTATAATACATTAAACACTTATTACTATAAACAATCGGAGCATAAGCTGCAATACGAACCCAAAAATCAATATCTTCACCCATACTTATATCATGAGCAAAAATGATAGAATTTTCGGAAACGCAAGATTTCTTTACCACAACACCACTAGTCAAAGCTATAGACCTTTTCTCTTTAACAGAATAACAAAAATAATCTATAAGTTTATCTTCGTCTGCGAAATAACTTCTAAGGTTACACTGTTTGCTAATATTATCTATTTGCTCCGAAAAGTTATTATAGCTAAAACAAATCATGTTTATATCTCCATATTTATTTAATAAATATGCAGCTTCGCTAAGATAATTCTTATTCCAAACATCATCAGCATCTAGAAAACAGATATAATCGCCTTTACAAACTGAAATACCATAATTTCGAGCTTTTGAAACTCCACCATTTTGAAGATGATAAACCTTAAAACGAGAATCTGTCTTATAACTATTCGCAATAGATAAACTTCTATCTAAAGAACCGTCATCAACAATTATCACTTCAAAGTCCTTATAAGTTTGTCCTTTTACAGAATTTAATGTCTGTGACAAATAACTTTCCTTGTTATATAAGGGTATAATAACTGAAAATTTCATGTTACATAGCTTTATTATTATAAGAATCTATTAATTTATATGATAATATCACAAAAGTCAACAACAAATTATACTGAATACCAGCATCCGGTGATAGAGATAATATCAAAAAATAACCGATGGGCAAAAATGCTAATCGTGGTTCTTTTTTATATAATAAAATAGTTGCAGACACTATCATAATCAAATATGTTATAACCCCCATTATTCCATAATCAACAGTTAAAGAGAAAAATATACTTTCTGCACCTTGTATGATAGGATTTCGAGGAGCCACTTCTTCCCAAATATACATTCTCCCATTACCCCATATAGGAGATTGCTCAAAATAAGGCAAACAAGCTTCCCATTGAAGCATTCTCATTTCAGAAGAGCTACCTGTAACAGCTTTATTTGAATCAGAGGAAATCATTGAATCAAGAATATCTCCCACATAACTTACAACAATAGGCGAAAGTAGTATACATAATCCCAGCAATATTTTAAATATATTATTCTGTTGAAATTTACTATCAGTAAACAAGCCTATTAATACACAAAATATTCCTAAGAAAGTAGCACGTGATCCTGATGAAAAGGACAAAAACATCATCAATAATAAGAGGGCAAAATAATAGTTTTGTCTAATTTTATACTTAGATCCTATTATCCACAAAATGTATGCAGACAAATAACCAAACATACCACAAGTTGAAAAATATGAGAATATAGAATTTATACGTTTAAGACCATAACGTATTGTATCTGCATCTATAACAAAATCGGATATTACACATGTATGCATTATCAAATCTGTAAAATAGTTATGTTTAAATACTTGCTCCGGTATCATAACCAAAATTGAAATCACACACATATAGCAGAGTAACTTTACTGCTGTTTTTAATTTGTTATCGTCTGTCAAAACACACCATAATATAACTGGAAAAATAAATTGAGTTATAATATTTGAAATAATTAAAACAGTATGTGGCTTTCTGCATATTGAATTAGTTACTAAATATGAAATGGCCATCAAACAGGTTGGAATTAAAAGTAACTTAGGATATGTTTTGATATTTTTTAAATAGGGCGTCATAGGAAACAGAATTAAAGCAAAGAAAGCTAAAATATAATATAAGCTTATTTCACCAATTCCTGATCCAATATACGTTAATGGTTGTACTATAAAAGCGGTAAAAATCACTCCCTTTTTATAATCTCTTAGCAAGAGAAAAATAAAAACTAATAATAAAGCATAACTTAACATAATAACGATTCTATCTTTAATTTTATTCTTTCACTTTTTTGAAACAATACGCTATTAATTTGGAAAGGAAATTCTTCATATAAAATATCACTAATAAGAAAATCACTAAAAATCCGATTCTCCAAACTTATATCTTTCAATAAAGACTCAAATCTTGCAACTCCCCTACCTTTATTAGGCAATACCACAAATGGTTTATTAAAGATTATTGAAAAAACTGTTCCATGGAAAGAATCAGTAACTACAAAATCCGCTTGTGCAAAAGATGCGAGCCATTCTTGAATTGAAGGATATGTCAATGACTTTAATTTAGATATAGGTATTTTTGAAATATCCTTTTCTAGCTTAATCTTTCTAACAGGAAGATTAAGTCTTTTACTAATATTCTCTAATATATCTATCTTTTCTTCAGACTCATCCAAAAGATAAGAAAACACATAAGAAGAATCGCTAATTTTTATTCCATCAATTAGTTTTTGATAATCATCTGCAGAAAGCAACAATGTTGGATCTAATACATGAGTAGCTTCAATCCCAAAATGCTCTTTACATAGATTAACAGCAGTATCTTCACGTACACTGACAAAGTCGAATTTTTGAACGAGTCTTTTACATTCTTCCGTTTGTTTCTTAGTAAATTCCCAGTTATCAACACCAAAGGATGCTGCATATGCAATTCTCTTAACGTTTTTCCAGTTCTCGGTAAAATTAAGGAATGCTTGCTCTAAATGCTGATTATAAGAAGGTCTCCATACTTGGTCACTACCAACAATAAATGCATCATATTCTCCTTCTGTCAAACTTTCAAAATTTACAATTCTTCGATGTATATAAGTATTAATAAACTGATTAATATTTGCAGCAACTCTAGGTTGCCACTTACGCATAAACCCCTCATAATTGATAATAGAACGCTTCCCTACACACTTTTTTAAAATACGTCTAATATATCGATTTAAAGAGGCATGTTTATATACTAATGGTTCCTCAAGAATTTCCACTTGATGCCCCATCTGCTCTAATGTTGTTTGCAAGGCATAAGCCTGCAATATTCCTCCATAGTTTGTATGTAGGGGAAGTGTTATTATTCCTATTTTCATAGTTTTGTATATCTCATTAAAATGAGTCTCAGCATACTCCCTGCCACAAGCAGAAAAGTAGCTTAATAAAATTGCTCATGACAGTTTGCACGTCTGAGACTCTATAAGTTATTAATTCGTTATTCTATCCTAGACTCTCCATTCGCCCTTCTGATAGCTTTATCCAGTCCCTCTAACAATCCATCATACGACCATTTCTCTATCGAGACTTTCGATTTAGCTTCTTCTTTAACCAAATCTCTCAGTTCTACCAATACGTCATGGTCTGGTCTGTATGTATCTGCATAGTTACAATTCACATGGAATTCATAATGGTATGCAAGAAACCGGCTGAAAGAATTACGCCCCTTGTTGCTCATCTTACATAGTGATTCAAAGAGCTGATGAGGATTCTCCTTAACAAAAATAGGAAGCATTCTAAAATTAGAAGAGTGATCAGGATAACTACCGGAATCTATATAAGCTAAATTATCTACATTCTCATCAGATAGTTGACGCAAAGCCGATTGCATATCATCGGGCAGTTCTTCCTTCTTATGTTCAAAGAGTTCAATTACAGAGGTGATGATACGTTTAGTCTTCATTTTTTCTTGATCATATCCTCTTACAAAGCTGTACCCCCGGATAAATTGGTAGTGGAATTTAGTCAAATTCTCCAAACTTGTACAAGACTGATAGGTAGCCAACAACCTGTTCTTTATATCAGAGATGGCTTCCTCTGTTAATTCACGAAAATGCATGGCATCGAAATATCCAAGAAAACCTACAGATTTACCTATATTAACAGGCTCTGATATGATACCATCCTTCAATTCCTTCACCAACGAGTCAAACAGTTCATCGAATTCTTCATTCGTCTTGTCCCAATATGAATCCAATCTTTCCAAAGCTGTAAGCTTCCTTGATTTCTGAGATAGAATATTTTCAAACATTGGAGCCAGGCTAAGTCCTGTTTCTATATGTTCTACTATCTTGGGAACCATTTCACTGCTCAAAGCTTCAAATTGATTAAGACTGTTTACTTTGTTATATTTCCCCATCAGATTCCTAATCTTCTGAGATTCTTCATCCTTAGTATCTACATAAGCCTTCACAGCACAATTTTCCCAATCTAGAATATAATCACGATTGTCTATATTCCGATATTCTGCATAAACAGCGATAAAGCAAGACAACAATGAACGCAAATATTCATGATTGTTCTCTACCAGTTTGGATGGCAAAGCCGATATCAACGAACTGAAATCCAGAAGTGACTGACGCAACAACCTCAAATTATGAGTTGCGGTACACTCAAAGCACAGTTGAATCATCCCAGTTTCTTTGCTGAGGAAATCAGTTGCCATCATAGGCTCTGAAACAAATAGTCTGATGGCAGCTTCTATATCTGGGAGTATTTCAAACTCTCTACCAACTATCTTTTCCTTGAATTCGAGCAAATCATGCTGTGTCTTATCATCCAAATATTTCTCCTCACCTATCACAACGACATGACAATCACAATGTTCCACAAAATAGTTTATGAAACCGAGCAATTGCTTCATCGGTATCTGACATCGTTCCAAATCATCAAAGATGATAAACTTTACACCCTTAACTTCTTCTTTATTATCATTTTCAAAAATGGATAAAGAATCCAGTGCTCCAGAGAATGATGTTTCATTCTTACCATCATTATCTATATCAAGATTTGTCTTGAAGATAATCTTACTTGCAATGCGTCCGGCAATCTTAAGAATTTTGCCAGTCTTAGAATAGAAGAATGGATTCAAGCATCTATCAATGGCAGATTTGATATCTGAGATTTCTCTCATACCAAAGAGTGAAACATAAATTGGCTTCAGTTCGATGCTGTTTTCATTCGCTGGCTGCTTGTCTGACTTATCAAACTCTGCAAGCCAATTCTTCACGAAGTAAGTTTTTCCGCATCCCCACTTTCCACGTAGCAAGACTGCATACTGAGGAGATGGGAGTTTTGCATATCCGTTCAAGAAATCAGAAATCTGCTTGTTCATGGCTAAACGCATTTTTTTCTATTCTATGCAGAAAACAAATCAACCAATACGGTCGTAAGAGTTTAGATTTAATCTTATCAAAATACTCTTCCTTCAAGCGAATAATATCATTCTTTTTAAAAAGCATAATCATTTCTTTTAAAGACTTTTTATCCTTATCTCAAAGCAACATCAAAACTATAATCCTTTTGAAATTTAATCCGCCCTACATAATGTGGCTTATTACTGTTGACGGAAATATAGTTATAAGGAATACGACATACCTCTGCTATCTTTTGAGCCAATACATCCTCCGAGTTTATATTCCAACCATACGTATATGTAAAAAGCTCTAACAAATCATCTACATCATGCCTAATAGATGATATAACAATGCAATCATCATCTGGCAATCCATCTTCGTAAGTTACATCAATAGATACTTTCTCAGGATTTGGAGATGGCATAAACAACAACTGATTAGCAAAAGGTATCAACACTTGATGTATATACTCAAAAGAACATTTTAAATTTACATCGTGGCAATACCTCATCAACCGTTCCAACTGATCATAGTCTGGCTTTGACACGAAGGTTCCATCTGAGCAATAATACAATTCAAATAATGCTCCGTTCATGAAATGGTTATGTCCATTACAAGTATATCTCGCTAAAGCTAAGGAATCATCAAAGAAATTCTGGCAGTCAAAGCAATTACAATAAGCAGCCCAACAGCAACATCTTCCTAGCAGAAACTGCTCATCTTTTGTAAGACTAAGCATATTGAGCCTTTTCATTTCTGCCAAAGCAGCCCTTTGATCTTCAAACTGCGTTGAACAGAAATTTCGAACTATATTGGCTATTGCTGCATCAGAATAGTCATAATCATCACGGCAAATGACCTTATCAGAATACCCTCCTACATTGATATTTTGAATCATCTGCCCTGAATTGAAGCTGAAATTTCCTATCAAGGAAGTATGCTCCCAGCTTGTCTGTTGCTCATTTGAAAGATTATATACCGTAGTTCTTACTTTCTTGAAAAAGCTTTCAATCGGCAATCCAATTTCTGTGATATGCTGCAACAATGCTCCCGTATAATAGCTATGATCGCCCATACCCTTATCATCTGCCTTTTGTCCTGGAGATGTAGAATAAGCTATCAAAGTACCCTTTGGTGCAAATACTGGTGCCAACGTAGATGCTGCATACAGGGCTCTATCCTCAGGAAATGGATTATTGCGACAAGCATCTATGATGATGATATTCGTATTGCAATTCTTTGTTTTTATTGCATCAAGACTAGCTTGTAAATCTATAGAATATCTAACAGTACCACCTTTGTTTCCTGCTGGCGTATTTTTGCACAACAAGTAGTTCTTGCCATCTATCTCAACACCATGCCCAGCAAAATAAACGACACAAGCATCATATTTGTCCAAGTCACTACAAAACTCAGAAAATACTTCGTCCCACTTATCTATGTCTATATCATAAAAATCACAAACATAGAATTTTAGCTGACGCAGAATATCCGCAATAGCTTTGGCATCATTTACTGCATTATCCAATTGATTAGCTTGTTCGTAATGGTCTACGCCAACCACTAATGCTTTTGCCCTGATATATTTCTGATTACTCATATTAGAGATTTATATTTTGCAGCTTTCTTGATAGCTTGTACAGCAGAAATAGGAAGAACCTTCTTGATGACCTTTTTGACCATACTCTTAGCCACACGAACCACTCTTTGCTTAAAAGGTAAGCGCAAGCAAATTCCTACAGCTGCCTCTATGCTTTTTCCATTCTCTATCAAAAAGAAGAATTGATCACGCTTAGGATGTGCCTTGGTATGCTCATTGAAACCACCATTATAATAATGTGCTTGTTCCAGGTTAGAAGGCATCATATCCATAGACAATCTAGAAAAGTAATCCTCACCTTTCTTGGTGTTCAGAAGAACCAAACCAACTCCTTTGTCATCATCAAACTCTGGAGCAATCTGGTTGATTCCCCAAAAATCCGCTATCGTCAGATCACTATGATTTACACCATTCTTACATTTGCACGCATAACAAGATGGTCGCAGATATATATTTGAAAGAAAACCTCGCATAAAAGGATTCGCAGAATGTATATCGGACGACAAAACGGTATTTTGGTCCGCCCTAGAGGCGGACTTTTGGCGGATGACAAAACGGAATTTTTTCCAGCCACTCTCATATTTATCTCTAAATTTAATGTCCCCTATGGGGGACTTTGCATTTAGAGATAAAAACAAAACGGAATTTTTTCCAGCGTCCGCCTGACGGCGGAATTGTTCATTCTTGTAATCCTCGCTATATGTTTCAGCTAAATATCTGCGCCATATTCCTGGACTTGGAACACCATGACAAAGAAAATCAACAGCCAAGAGATTTGGATATTCTTTGTTTCGCAAGAAAGTGCGCAAGCCTGCAATCTGGCAAGGACTTCCCACAAACAACACCTCTCTACCTTGTTTTAAGAATTGCTCTGCCTCCTTATAAGAATTCTCAATTCTACTTTGGAGATACTTACTGCCCATCATTGGGTACACATCCTCTATCGTCTCCGCATAGACATGATGTACCTCCCAATGCTCGTCATAGACAGCCCCAAACACGACACCTCCTTGGTTAATAACATCCCTTGCCAATGGCAAGAAGACACCACCAGAAGAACTATTCATACGTTCCTCTTCATCGGTATTCTTAGCAGCCAAAACTTCAAGAGGTTCAATTTTATCTGCACGATTGATGATTGGACATACCTTCTCGCATAATCCACAATCGATACAAACATGTTCATCTACTTCTGGATAGAGAAATCCCTCACTATCTTCCTGCAATGAAATGCAATGTTTAGGGCATCGCTGAACACAAGCCGAACAACCACAACAATTTTTCTTATCAGAGATATGAATCATTATTTCAACAAGGCATGTTTTATGTTACGTAGGAAGTTATAAAGAGAGCCATAAATTGCATACACATAAGGCATTACCCCCTTCTCATACGAAGAAACCATCTTTTGATATTCCTTGGCATTACAAAAGCCCTTAATCGTAGAAAGTTGACCGATGAAAAACAAAGTGTGTCCATTAAGCATGGCATTTCTCATCTTAACCCGTATTGCTTTCTGGGTCATTTCCACGATTTGCTGCGTCGACAATCTTACTAGATTTGCAGCTATCAGTCTCAAACGTATATACTTAAAATCAAACAAGACAGCCTCTTTGGGTGTTTCAAAATGACACAAAGAACGCTCAAGAACTCGATAAGCCGTTATCATCTCTGGAAGGAAAATTATCTTACCAGCCATTCCCATAGTAACATTTAAGATAGTTCCCTCGCCAGCAGTATCCTTTACAGTAATCAAATCTTCAAATTTTTCACAACCCTCAAGATAGGCATCTCTACGGAAGCATGAGGAACTGCCCAATGGATAATAACTATAGTCTTCACATAGCAATGCAAAGACACTATCCTTACCTTTTGTATGCGCCATAGGTGAATCCCAATGCATAAAGGTGTGGAGCACCTTCCCCGTCTTATCATCAAAAGATTGATAACCGCCATGTACCAAGCTCACATCAGCATTCTTTTCTAAAACATCAACAAGTTTGACAAGAGCATCCTTAACTAAATAATAATCATCACCATCAAGAGTTGCTATGTATTTACCTCTCGCCTCATGAATGGCATTCACATAGTTGCGAGTAACCATCATATTCTTATCATTAAAGATAAGTTTTAAGTTCTCCGGATACTTTTCCTGTATTTTTTTTAAGAGTTCACGCTCTCCATCATTACTGCCATCATCACCCACTACGACCTCGAATGGGAATGGACATTGCTGGGTAAGAGCAGACATTACGGTCTGCTCTATGTATTTTACTTGATTGTATGTAGCTATGACAACAGAAACCAATGGATTGGCTACTAATTGAGAAGACGCTATAATCATTTAAAAGAATTTAATGTGTTAATAACTTTATTGATTTCCTCATCAGTCAAAACTGAAGACATAGGGATAGACAGAATCTCGCTTTGTACCTTATCTGCTACTGGACACAATGCACCAGCATATTGCTTATAGCACTTTTGCTTTGGAACTGGTGTAGGATAATGGATCAAACTTTCGATACCATTGTCTGCCAAGAACTGACGAAGTTCATCACGACGCTTACAACGAACAACAAAAAGATGGAATACATGGCCATCTGCTGTTTCATTTACCAACTTAGGCAATTTAATCAAAGGATTCTTAATACCCTCGAAGTACTTCTGGGCATTCTGACGACGGATTTCATTACGCTCATCAATACGCTGAAGTTTAATATCAAGGAACGCAGCCTGAAGTTCATCCATGCGGCTATTCAGACCTGCATATTCATGAACATAGCGGATATGCGAACCATAACTACCCAAAGCTTCTACAATATCAGCAAGTTTGTCATCATTGGTAGTAACGGCACCGCTATCGCCTAACGCTCCAAGATTCTTTCCTGGATAAAAACTAAAGCCTGCAGCATCACCCAAGTTTCCTGTTCGAATACCATGCCATTTAGCACCGATAGCCTGAGCATTGTCCTCAACAATCTTGAGATTATATTTTTCCTTCAATTCGTTGAGTTTTTCTGACCAACATGCCTGACCATAAAGATGAACCACAGCAATCGCTTTAGTCTTAGGAGTGATGGCAGCCTCAATCTTGTCAATATCTATATTGAAAGAATCCTCAGAAGGATCAACAAAAACTGGGGTAAGATGATTATCAGTAATGGCAAGAACCGTTGCAATATATGTATTAGCAGGTACAATCACCTCATCTCCATCTTGCATTACACCCATTTCCTTATAAGCACGGAAAATCATGCGAAGTGCATCCAAACCATTACCGCAAGGAACTACATGCTTAGTACCTATGAAGTTTTTCAAATCATTGGCAAATTTCTCATTGTATTTGCCATGCAAAAACCAACCATTATCAATAATCTCACTAGCTGCAGCCTTCATGTCTGCAGCATACAGTGCATTCACTTTCTTTAAATCTAAAAATCTTATCATAATTATTATTTTTATTTCTTATTAAACTTTGCTATAACCATTTGCTTTGCTTTTTGTCTCTCTTCTTTATTCAAGATACATAAAACTGAAAGTATCGAAGTAAACAGACTTGCAAAACAGACAACTATTAATCGAATAAAGCCTTCATCCAATTGTGATTTTACAGCTAAAGTAATTACATAGAAAGCAGCAAATATAACGGCTGCTTTAAGTATTATCTTTTTACAAAAATCTACAAGAGAGAACTCTTTCATTTGAATATGGAGAATTGTAGCATTGATAAAAATACCTATGATTACAAAAATGATATTCAATACAAATGAAGTCGCAGGAGCAAATCCCATCTTATACAGAATATATGCAATAGGTATAACCGAGAGGTAAAGGCATCCCAATATAGTTGACTGTCGTTTGATGTTACCCGTAGCTTCTATTCCTGTACTTACTAATCTAAAAGAATTTGCTATTACTCCAAAAATAAGAGTTAGCTGACACAAAGAAACAGCATAAGCAGGGACTTCTTTCAACCAAATACCCAAGATATAATTAGCTTCCTGAATAATTGGCATCGACAATAGAAGAAGCAAAATAAAAGTAATCAATGTGAATTTATGCAAGAGATAATTCATTCTGTCATAATCCTTCACTGAATATGATTTTATCAGCTGAGGTGTGACAGCCATAAGTACATTATTGCCAAATCCCATCACTGCTCCCTGCACTTGATTGGCAACTCCAGCAGCCGCATTCAAAATAGTTCCAAAGAATACATTCAGAAGTAGATTAATGCCTTGCGTTCTAGCAACAACACTTAAATTACCAAACAAATCAAACGCAGCAAAACTTGTCATAGTCTTGAACAGAGATTTATCCATTCGGAAAGCATAATGCGTTTCCTCAAAATGCCTGCTGCAATAATTTCCGTAGATAAAACGAATAAAAATCTGAACTGCCAATATCAACACGGCATATAGTATTAATTTGTCAATTGGAGAAATAACCAACAAAAAAACAATAAGCAACTTTAATGTTACTTCCAATATTGATATATAAGCAAAAGCTGACATCTTTTCATGCGCAACAATAGAAGCATTGTACGGGACAGACATGACATTTACAACCGTAGCAAGAATACTACATTGTAAAGTCCAAAAGGCAGCATTTATTCTTCCATCAGGAATCTGCATCTTATTATATAAAAACCATAATCCTACTGTTTCAACCAAGAGAACGATTATTAAAGATATAATAGCATGAATATTTAAACTAGTACAAAATACAGTATGTAATCTATCTTTATTACCTTGTCCTAACTCGAATGTTATAAATCGCTGAGTAGCATTAACCATAGAGGAATTAATGAAAGTAAACATGGCAACAACACCACCCACAACATTATATATACCATAGTCTGAGACTCCCAGCGTTGACAATACTACTCGTGAAGTATAAAGACTCACAGCCATTGTAAAGAACATTCTGATATAGAGCATCAGGGTATTTTTGGCTATCTTTTTGTTTCCTGTATTATTTGCCATTTTCCTTTCTAAATTGTACAAATTCATCATAGGATCTGATATAATCAGATGCCTTATATACATCAGATGCCAATACCATACAGACTGCTCCTGATGAGAAATCTTCTAAGGTTCGCCACATACCAGACTTTACATAAAGACCTTGATATGGCCGATTAAGGAAGAAGGAGCGCTTACAGTTACCATCATCCAAAGTTACGGTAAAAGAACCAGATACTGCAATTATCAATTGCTCTAATTCTCTATGAGCATGGGCTCCTCTAGATTCACCGCCAGGGACATCATAAAGGTAATATACACGCTTCACATCAAAAGGCAATGTCTTTCCATTTTCAACTACTGTCAGATTACCACGTCTGTCACTATGATGCTTGTCAAGTTCAACGATGGTACTATCAAAAACACCATGAAGTTTGATTTCAGAAAGTGACTCTGTTGGTATGTTCTGCTTCTCCGTATTACAAGTAGAAACATTTTCTACAGACTTTGCATAAGCCTTGAATGCCTCATAATTACGGATATAATCATTGATATCATAAGGAATACTACCAAACTCCAATGCTACAGCATTTGTAGAAAACTCCTTTATTTCTCTCCATAATCCTTTAGGAATATAAAGACCATAATAGGAACGATTAAGTGTAAAAGTCTTACGCTCCTTACCATCGTCTACCACAATATCAAATGCGCCAGAAAGAGCAATTACCAACTCTTCGTTATTGATTTCGGCATGACCTCCCCGATTTTCTCCACCAGGTACATCATACAACCAATAAGTTCTCTTTACCTCAAAAGGTATTTGAGTAAAGTTTTCGGCAAAAGAAAGATTGCCTCTCGCATCCAAGAACTTAGGAAGTTCTATTATTCTACAATCATTTATCGTCATAATAATCAATAATTAAATTTCATTTTCATGAACTTGAACATACAAGCTACATTTTAATATGTTCTCAGGACTATTTGTATCTAGCCAGATACAATTCGAATCCAACTTCTGAATTTGAAGTTTGTTCTCAACTAAATATTTTCGATTTACATCAAGAATCTCATAGCGATTTCGTTCAGAAAGACGAATGTCTTTTACTTTTGATATTACATTATTAGGATATACATAAATACCTGATATATAAAACTCACGAGTAGTATTTTCTCCTATACCAATGAGCTGTTTGTCACTAGGAGTTTGACCTACGAGCAACTTTCCATACTGTTCCCCATCAACATGGTCTGCGACAAAGATGGTAGCATTAGCACTCTTTGAAGCAGCCTTAATAGCTTTACCTAATTGTGCCAGAAACGGTTTACCAAATATAAGCGTATCTCCTGTTATCAAACAAACTTGATCAATACCAATAAAATCACTAGCAATAGTTATTGCTTGCGCTATACCCTCTGGCTTTTGTTGAATAGCATAAGCGATTCGCACATTTAAATTATGACCATCTCCTAAAGTATCGACAAAAGCTTTCTGCTGTGTAGGTGAAGTTATAACCAGTAAATCCGTAATCCCCGCTTTTGCCAATATTCCTATTGGATAATAAATCATCGGCTTATCAAAGATTGGCAATAGTTGCTTGGGAACTCCTAAGGAGAGAGGAAACAGCTTATCACCAGAGTCTCCTGCTAAAATTATACCTTTCATAAATAACTTTATTATAATGAATAACCTGCTTATAAAACCATTTCACTGCCATCTTCACCATAAGCTCTATCCTTCGCTTCAAAGATTACGCTAGGCTCAAATACCTCAACTGTATGCCAAGCGCCTTTAGGTATAGAACAACCGAACTTACCTTCTACAGGAGCCAGTGATATTCTTTTTGTCTCGTTATATGAGACTTGGCTAGTCGTTTCTTCACCATTCTGTATATACACCACAACCTCTTCATAGATAACAACATCCATTCTACCACAAAGGCAAATAACACTCTCTGAAGAATCAGGATGACGATGTATAGCTACTTCTGTACCAGGCATTAAGGCATTGAGCATTCTCTGACTCTTATCCTCTTCACAGGTACGAAGATCATAGTTTTGGCGCAATCGAGGATTATCTTTAGCTTGGGATAAAAGAGATTCTAAAAATTCCTTATTAATTTTTAATATATCCATAATAATAGATATTTCTTAATACAATCTATAACTAATAAGACATCTTCACCTTCAGTGATAGTAACATTCACTAATACTCCAGGTTTTTTCTCAATGTTTCATCAGGTTCGCTGAGAATGGAAAGCAAATACTTGCCATAGTCGTTCTTCAACATAGGCTGTGCATTCTCTCTCAACTGTTCTGCGGTAATCCAACCTTGACGGTATGCGATACCTTCCAAACAAGCAACCTTCAAGCCCTGGCGCTTCTCCAAAACCTCGATAAAGGTTGATGCTTCTGAAAGGGAATCATGGGTTCCGGTATCAAGCCAGGCGAATCCTCTTGCCATGGTCTGTACCTTCAGCTGCTTATCCTTCAAGAACTCCTGGTTTACGGTGGTGATTTCCAACTCACCACGAGCGGATGGTTTGATATGCTTAGCTACATCTACCACCTTGTTAGGATAGAAGTATAAACCTACCACTGCATAGTTGCTCTTTGGATGCTGAGGCTTCTCTTCAATGCTCAGGCAATTGCCTTGCTCATCAAACTCAGCTACTCCATATCGCTCTGGATCACTTACACGATAACCAAAAACGGTAGCCTTGTTATTCTGTTCTGAATCTACAACTGCTTGATGCAGCATCTGATTTAATCCTGCACCATAGAAGATATTATCGCCTAATACGAGGCAAGCGGAATCATTACCAATGAATTTCTCTCCGATAATGAAGGCTTGGGCTAAGCCATCTGGCGATGGCTGCTCTGCATACTCGAACTTCACACCTAACTGGCTTCCATCGCCTAAAAGGCGTTTGAAACCTGGCAAGTCGAATGGGGTTGAGATTATGAGTATCTCACGGATACCTGCCAACATCAATACTGATATTGGATAATATATCATCGGTTTATCGAAGATTGGTATCAGCTGCTTGCTGATACCCTTTGTGATGGGGTACAAACGAGTACCGCTTCCACCTGCTAATACTATTCCTTTCATATCATTATTTATTGATCAATAACCTGTTTTCTAAAATCATCCCGTCCTTCTTTACCATTAAAGAAGGCTCCACCTTTCTCACCAAGCCTCTCTTTCCTCAGGGACGAGAGGATGTAACCGCCCTCCGGTGCTCAGAACCGCTGCGCTCTAAGGTTGGCGGACCATCAAAGGTCTTCGCCAGGTTGTGCGGGATGGGACCGCCTTAATCATTGTAAAGCACAAAGCTCATCTTAGTCTTTAATTCTATATGAAGTATCTCAACATTAAAAATTGGGAATCATTCATTATCGCTCCATTCATTACCTAAAACGCTTACCAAATCACTTTTTCTAGAACGCCACTTTCCATTCCATTCAACACGTAATGTTTTAGTTTGTGGTTCCATTCCATCACATACTATTCTAAAAGAATACTTACAATCTAATTAATTCTCTCGATCTTTGGAATTTGACATATAATCTATGTCCGTTAACAAAGAATGCAAATAGGAATCATCCATCAATCTCAAGAATGCATTCTGAGCCTTTTTTGTTTTCAAATCAATTACACCTTCATTGATTTTCAAAGATTCTGCAAGTGTTGGACGAGATTGAATAAAATTAAATAGTCCCTGTTTTGTTATATTTCCACTTTTGTATTTTGAAATAACCTCAGATGCACTGGCTATCTTTATTATTTTACGAGCAAACGACACGTCATTAGCAATTCTATCTTGGAAAACATTAATATCATCTATGAAATCAACATCATCAAGATTATTCATATACTGATTAGCTTGGTTTTGTATCACGATTTTAACATCGTCATATTGTTCCAAGACCTTCAAATTATTGATGATAAAGGTATTATCGATAAGGAAAAAATCAAAATTTCCAACTAGTTTAACTAAAGGAGAGTCTACCAATCCCATTTGGTTATCATTATGAAACATTAAGAAACCGCCACTATTCAATTCAAAAGTCTCAATTCTATAACATTTCCTATACGTTACAATATTATAATTATCAATACCAATACTATAGATAACAGCATATATGTCTTTGACACTATCATGACGATCAAAAGTTAAATCTTCCCAATAATCCAGATTATCATCATACTCCTTTACCGTTAGCATATGCCTAAACGAAGAAGGATAATTGTCCGAAGGAAGGTCATACTCAAAAATAGCATTTTCTCTTTCATCAGCAGTACTTAACTTCAAAAATGAAAATGTCTCGTCATTCAAATCTGCTACTATAGAATTTATCTTTCCAAGTAGCTGATTTTTTATACCAGAAATAGCCTCCTCATTGATGTTTGCCATTTCGATAGCTCCATTTTTCATCACAAAATAGACAAACACTCCAACTTCTGCTTGATTTACATTTTGTAAAGCATCTATTAATTCTTGCCTTTCCATAATCACTTAAGATTTAGTTACATAATAAACATTTTCATATATTTTTCTGCAGAATAATGCCTCTTTATCACTCAAATTATCAAAAGACATCAATATACAGTGACCTCCTAATAGAGAATTATCTACTTGGTATATCTTTAATCCAAGAATTCTGTAGAGTGGACTCGAATAAAACATTGAAGTATTTGCAAAAATCGCAAAGATTATGAGCATTATACCTATAAACAAGAATAATCCCCTTATTCCTTCATAGTTGAAAGAAACGATAGCTAACAATGTGACAAATGTTGGCACATAATCATAATCCCATGGAGCAATATTCTCAATATGCTTTGGCTTACAATTTGCTCTATTGTTCTTCTTATACTTCAATACTCTTATCGTATACAAAGCACAACCAGAAATCACCAAACATAAAAACGGAACTATATTATTTACCCCAAAAATACTACTCAGACCATTCCATTGGAAACCTTGCCTAATAGAAAATGGCAGCTGGACTGTTTCTAAAAACACTAGTCCCACAATCAGACATAGATAAATACAAAATAAACCTAAGCGTAACATATTTATAATATATCTATTTCTCTTTCCTCAAACCAACCATATTGAATAGCGGTCTGTTTTGCTCTTTCAATATTACTTGTATACATTAATATTGCTAAAGACTCTTTAGCACGTGTACAGGTTACGTAAAATAGGCGACTCGTACGATCTATTGAATTTTCCTTACCCATTTCTTTATTTTTTATATCTGTTTGAGACAAAGGAGCAACATTGAAAAGTTTCTCATAACTGAACATGTTTCCTTTTGCAGCTTCCTCGTCAATGAGGACTAGAACTCTTGGAAATTCTAATCCTTTTACTCCCTGATGTGTAGCATAAGGTGTTCGTTCATGAACATAATCATCGTATGCTTTAAATTGCCTCAAAGGTAACTGTAAAGCTCTAACCCAAGCCAAAGACTCTTTATCATCCTTATCAACCTCTTCTTCCTTGGAATTTAAAGCCAATTTCAAATGTCCAGGAATAGCAAACAGCATATTCCTCTGCACAAATTCTATGATTTCAGAAACTTTCATCTCTTCAAGATTAGAACTACGCAACTCATCAAGCACTTTTCTAATTTTGCCTAACATCTCAGGATAATCCCTATCAGGAACAGCTTCTAACAATGGAGATTCTTTCTTCAACAAATTTAGAACACCTATACCATCATTTTCTTTTAGCATGGAAACAAGAGGAAAGATTAAATTGGAAAAGAACGTCATATCTGTCATTTCTCCTTGCAAAAATGACATCTGATATTTTGGCAAACGAGCAAATAATTCATAGAAGTCTTTAAAATCAAGACGCACCGCAGCCATGCTATGTTCCAAGGTTAGTACTTTTACATCAGAATTCCATTGTTCATCACCAGTAATAGCACTCATTTTGGCTCGCACATCCAACTCCTTCGCATTTTTATCCAAAACATTATGCGAATTGACCAAAAACAGATGTACATAACCTTCTGGAGCATCGTCTCTCGCTTGTTGTTCAGAGCCATCCAATACCGAAGAGATCTTATTAGCCAATTGAATGATTCTCTTGCTACATCTGTAATTCATCACTTTCTCAGGCTTTTCCCAATCAGCAGGAATCAAATTCTTGATATCAGCCTTACCATCCATATAGATTCTTTGTTTGATATCACCAATTAGTCCAAGAGTAAAATCATTAGGAAAATTCTTTTGAATAGTAAAGAAAGCATCAACAAGACCACTTCTTGTATCCTGACTTTCATCAATCAACATAAAAGGATATTGTTGTGTAATTATTTGCTGCAACAACCGATTCTCCTGCAACATTTGCGTTCCTATCTCTATCACATCAGAATGATTCAGCGAATTGGCTTTGAGATTATCTCCATTAGGATTATAGATGAACTTATCTATTTTTTCTTTAGCTTCCTTTCGTTCTATTAGATGATTTATTTTTTCTTTGTTGGCTTTATAAATCTTTGTTTCCTTATTCTTTGTTGCATCTATTTTTGCCTGCAATTCATCAATATTAGCTTGTAATCTCTGAAGATAACGAGCTTTGATGTCTTTTTGATAAGTCTTTATGGAATCCCAAACAAAACTATGAATCGTAGATACATGAAACAATGGATTATAGTCTATTCGTCGCATAATTTCATCCGTAGCAGCATTCGTATAAGTAATAACAGCCACTTGACGATGTTCACGCATCAACTTATTTCCCCATACATTTTGTATGTTCTCCAAAAGTTTTACCAAAGAATATGTCTTGCCAGAGCCTGCTCCAGCAAACAAAAAGAAAGATTTTCTTTTCTCATTGGAGACACATTCTTTCAATTGCAAATCTATATTATTATCAGCATTAGCCATACTCTAGTGTTTTGCGTTCAACTTAGACTTTAACCATGCCAATCCTTCTTGGATATAAGCAGGAGTTTTAAGTTCTTTAAATTGTTCGAGATAGAGAAGATTGACGGCAAAAGGAGCTTTTTTATTCGAAGTCAAAGTATCATACATGTCCTTGCAACAATCTTCAATTGTTTTTGAAGTCTCAATAATTTTCTTAAAGTTGGTTACCAAAGCCAAGCCTTTCAAATTTTCTTTTTTGAACAGGTCAACATTTGATAATGCTAACGCATCCTCAAAAGTATAAGGATATGCTATGGCTTCAACGCCTTCTTTTAGCTTAACATTAATTCCTGTCTGATAAGCTACCCTTACATTATTGTGAATTTTCTTATCAGAAGGTAAATCTAACAAGTCATCAATGTTTACTTTCATTGGCAACCATTCCTTCAATGTACTATTTTTAGAAATTTGCTCTTTACCTTTCATTGTTGGTACACTCCCTATAGCATTCGAGTATGCATCAATATCCGTAATAATAAGACATGGTATATCAAGTTTTTCTACCAAATTACGAAATCTATGTGCATGACTGCCATTTATCTCTATTATTGAGACATAATTGGTTGTCATCTTTTCATTCTCCAAGAACTTTGGCATCAAGATTCTTTCTCCAGAGCCTTCTACAAGAATTACAGCATCAGCAAAGAAAAAATCGTATTGAGACAAACGAATATATCTTGTTACAAACCGTTCCGTTGCTTCATCCTCACCAAAGACATTTGTTAAATTTACAATTTTGGAGATTGGAATATTTATATCTTCAGAAACTTCCCGATGAAAATATCTCATATCATTCAAGCTAATATCATGAACAATGTGATTTGAATGAGTACTTAGTACTAATTGTGTTTTATACGGACTATCTCCTTTAAACCTTGAAGATGGATACAATGCCTCATAAGCTTTTCGTACAAAAACCTGTTGGGCTTGTGCGTGAAGATGAGCCTCTGGCTCTTCAATAAAAACAAGATGAATTGGTTCAATATAGTCATCATCATCCTCTGTTCTTACCATTCGCCCTTCATGCAACCATTCGTCCCTAAACTGAATCAGCTTGAAATACATGGATATAAGATTTTGAAAACCTAATCCATTATAATTTTCAGGTAAAGTCAAGCCTTCGCCTTCATCATTAAGAGCAAATTGAACAGCAGACTCATGGCTGATAGAATTCTTGATGTCAACATAACTATGAATTTCTATACTTGGGTCATGGAAGCCAGGATAATTGATACTTTTTAGTTCTTCTATTCGTCCTTCAAAAGCTGTACCTATATTGTCATCTAAAGTTTTATTTGCTTCTTGTAATGCAGAGAGTAATCCGATATCTTCTTTTTCTAATTGAGCATCTTTTGGCTTAATATGCTTTTCATAATATTCCTGGAGCTGCCTAGACAATGTATTTTTACTTACATGGTCATTTGAGTCAGGATCAGAAAAGTCTCTTTCTGCATCTACCGAATCAACCTTTATTATAGTTTTAAGCGGATTACCTTCTTCAAATTCAACACTTGGCAAAGGTTGTACCTCAATACAATCTTCAGGTTCTTTCTTTATATCCAAAATGTAATATCTCAATATAAACTCCGAATTGAGTTTTCCCCTATTAAGATAATCCCATAAATCCTTAGGGTAGATTTCTAAATTGGCATTTTCATTTTTCAATGTTTCGGCATTTGTATATGCCGCCTTGAAATTTGCATATAATGCCTCAACATCTTTTGGCGCAAAAACAATTCTTACACCAACTGTCTTACCTTCCCACTCTAAAGACGGAATCAAGTCTTTTACCAAATAGGCTTCTTTATTTTCAACCTCAATCCAAATATCCATCTGTGGAAGATAATCTATAATATCATTCATAGATGGATGGGAATCTTCATCGTTTATCCAACTTTCAGCTATCTCGTTGATAGATTTCCAATTAGACAAAGTAAAATCCCTTGTCGAAAAGTTCTTGCTTTCCTTCAAAAAGCGAACGATAGCTTGAATGCAAGATGTTTTACCGCTATTGTTGGCTCCTACCAGAATTGTTTGCTTCTCTCCAAAGTCGAGGGTACAATTCTTCAACTTACGAAAATTCTGTATATGTATTTTTGATATCCTCATTATATTTTATTTATAATAGTTTTAAGTATATCACCATTACAGCGTCCCCACCAAGTAGTTACACGTATAAGTTTTTTTGAAAAATGTTATATTTGTTCCCCACCGCAGTATCGCTCTGCACTTGTCGTCGCTCGAATGAGGAATATTGTTTTATACTACTTTTGAGAGGATTACCTCAGGGGAGGTGCCTATCAGAGGCAGTATGTTCCAAAATGGAACTAACTTCTTTGGTTTCTGCTTTCTTCCATCCTTGAAGACCAAACCTTCTTCTATAGAAATAACTGTTCGTACCAACGAACCTATTTCTAATTTATCTTCGGTAACCTTACGAAGATTATCAAGATAGGATTTCTGCAACTCCCTTAAATCCATGACAATGCTTTTTGAACTGATTGACGGTCGCGAATTACACATAGCATGTCTTTGCTTGCTCCTGCCGCAGCTGCCATATCATACATGGTTATCTTGGAGTCCTCACCTGTCTTGTCAGCCTGACGTTTTGCACGTTTCCAAGCTCTGTCTTCATGTGACTTATCGGATAGGTCAAAGGATTCTACATCCTTGCACTTTTCAATCCATTTATCCAACATCTTCACATCAGCTACAGACAGTTCATCCATATCGCATTCCGCATTCTTGGAAGCTAGAACAAGTTGATGACCATCCTGAGAGATGGCTATATTCAAAGAATCTGCAAAATCCTTTAATTCTGGCGTAGAAAGGTCTGCCTTGCCTTCAATACCACGCAACACCTTATAGGTTAAAGCAGGTACTGGACCATGCTTTCTTGCAACAAAGGTATCGTACATGATTGGCAATCCATACTCTTTCAACTGATCTTGCTGCGCAAAATACATAACCTTAAAGAGATGAATATAATCAACTCCTTCTGGGAATGCTTTCAGAATGTAAAGCACTACTGCCTTTATTTTCAAAATCTGATCTATTGTCTTCATTATTGTATCTCCTTTTTTAGGTGCAAAAATAAGGGTTTTCTGTGAAACTACCAAATTTTTGGGGTGTTTTTTCAACTCCGCCCAATTACTTGTGGAAATCTACGGTGATATCGAATGGTGAATCGAAATCGTTCAGCATCTCGGTCTTCTTTCTTGATTATTCCTTATCTTTTTTTATCTCGTCAGCAGGTTTCTCCACCAATTTTTGCTCTGCCTGGCTGGCAGTGGGCGCAATGAAATTGTTGCCGCCATGAATATTGAAGATAGCATGGGGATCCTGACACTCCTTGATTTGATCGATGAGGCCATGATACTCCTTGGACATCATCTTGCGTAGCAGACATTGCACACGGGAGACGTCGGCAAAGTGATTCTCATTCATGAACTCCTGTGCCTTCTGTATCATGTACAAATTTTTATCCTCCATACTAAATTAACCATCTAGAATCAATAAAAGCCAATTTTCAGCAGCAATTGACCATAATCCGCAAGTTTTGCGAGTTGAAAATTCTATAGTTGTACGACTGTAAAGCTACAGTTGTACTACTATACATGCTATAGTTGTACAACTCTGGAGTTATAGTCGTACAACTATAGGGGTCATAGTCGTACGACTATAGATTTTCAAGAGACCAAGTATATTTTTCAATTTTTATACGCTGCTGATTATCAGCAATTTACCAAGTCTCAACATAATTTCAATTCTACAAAACGAATTTGGATTCATTGAAAATTCTGAAATTATGGAGTGCGTAAAAGTGCCTTTTGTCAGCATTTTTCCTCACGCTACTTCATTGGTGATCATTTCCACTTATACCAAGCTTCATTGATATACTTGCGGATATTACTGATGCCCGTAGTAACCTGAGGAGCCAAGGGCTGTAAGACTTCGATGAACTCCTGCTTCACCATAATATCTTGGTCAACCTTTACATCTGTATCATTCACCATATCCATCACTACCTGAGCCAATTCCTTGGCATTGGTACATGCGGAGAGCTTGGCTACATATTCTGCTAATGCTTCCACATTATTAATATATAAGGAGAGACGGGTTGTTTCGGGTGAGAGAACAGGCTCTTGAATTGTGGTCTTCGCCTTCATCATCTCCTCTATGTACTTGTCGCCATAAAAGTTTTGCTCAGCCTTGATAGCATTGGGCAGAATCTGGTTGTTACCGCCAGAGATATTAAAGACGATATTTGCCTTGCTGGTATCTTCCATTGCTATGATTTTTATTAAAAGTGAACGTATCGTGAATGAGCAGTAAACAGATGGTGAACGTCAGTGAAGGCATTTGTTTTCGCCTCCGAAATGTTGTATCTTCGCAACGTCAATCAGAACAAACGGGATTGCAAATCTCTTTGAACTGACGATGACTGAACTTTAGTATTAATCTTTTAAATGTTTCAATTATGAGTAAAAGCTACAAAGTTGCAAAGAAGACCATTAACATGGGTGAGAAGAAGGGTCAGACACTCTTTTCTGTTAGACCTTACAGTTACGGAACCTTGACCACCGAGGAGGTTGCTAACCAAATCGCAGTGGAGTCTACAGCTACTCCTGCAGACGTAAAGGCGGTACTCGACCGCTATGCTTACTACGTGAAGGAGAACCTGAAGAAGGGTTACGACATCGAGTTGCTTGGATTCGGCAAGCTCTTCATCCGCTTCATTACCGGCAAAGCTGTAGAAGATGAGAGTAAGGCGAACGCTAAACTCGTCAAGAGTCTCGTTCCTGCCTTCCGTCCTTCTTTCACCAAGTTGCAGAATGGTACTCGGCTCTACAACCTGATTCCTGATTCCATCGAACTCGTCAAGTACGGTGAAGAGAAGAAGGATAAGACTACTGGCGGCGAGACCACTGACGGAAAGAACACTGGCGGTGAGACTACTGGTGGTGAGACTACTGGCGGCGGTTCCGGTACCGAGGCTGGCGGAACTGGTTCCGACAATGGTGACGGATTGGAATAGTCTCCAACTCTGGCAGTGCCTTACCTCTCTGAAAGGGAGGCACTGCTAAACTCTGCTAACTTATTGTTTCATTTAAATTTTATTGATTATGAAAATGTTTCGTTCTAACTGTGAATCAAATCCAAACAAGATTTCCTGGACTCAAATCGTGAATGCCATCGTACAGGCGCTGATTGCTGCTCTCACGGCACTGGGAGTAAGCTCGTGCGCGAGTGCCTTATAGCAATGTTGAGTGTTGAGTGTTGAGTGTTGAATGTTGAATTATTCCTATGACGAAAGATACAATTCCAATGAACATTGGCGGGGGGAAGGTACGCTCTGAGCGCATGCTCCGCGCCAAAGTGGAGAACGGCAAGAACATGATGTCTGCCGACTCTGTGAGATTTCTGGTACTGCATTGCTCGGCTAGCCGATGCAATCAGGACTATAGTGTGGAACAGCTGCGCCGCGACCATAAGGCTCGTGGTTTTTATGACATCGGCTACCACTTCTACATCCGTAAGGATGGTACGATGACGCAGCACCGTAAGCTGCTGGAGGTGGGGGCTCATGCCAGACCTTATAATAGATGCTCTATCGGCATCTGCTATGAGGGAGGGCTCGATGAGCAAGGCAAGCCTTGCAACACCATGACAACTGAGCAGGAAACGAGACTCATTGATCTTTTCAGGAATCTGAAGATTCTCTTTCCGAAAGCGAAGATTGTGGGCCATCGGGACTTGCCTGGGACTACTCCCAAAGAGTGTCCGTGTCTGGATGCTGGAAGCTGGGCTGCCCGACACCGCCTTGATTAACTCTTATAACTCCTTTTGGCTGGCATTGCTAGCTAAAGGAGTTTGTCATGATACGTCTTTCCAAAGTGCGTCGGATCTGTTGCTACGAAACCATTTTCAGCTACATATCCTTCACTTTTTGCCATGGCTTCGCCGTCGTCCCCTGCAATAGTGGACGTAACCCGTGAGTGTATATTTGTCTCTTTCATCATGCGAATCAAGTTCGTTTTTTGATGACGTTCATCTGAATCTCGATTTAAGAGACACAGAATCTCCTTGCAAAAATACGAAAATTGTTGGAAACTAGCAAATTATGCGTGTTAAAAAATTAATATCATTCTACGAA
>OLSQ01000560.1_pt1 | contig 35926 bp, 38 predicted proteins | sample 1672561 | NCBI WGS metagenome assembly OLSQ01 (sample SAMEA3136699, study PRJEB25190) | human gut metagenome | biome: human gut; feature: human-associated habitat; material: faeces | place: Austria | collected 2013
CCGCGCCGCCCAGCGTGGCCGAAGCGGCAGCAAGCGGAACGCCCAGCGCCGCCAGTGCCACCGTGGCCGCGCTGTCCAGCATGGACGTACCCACACCATACGCAAACGCGGCCACATCGCCGTGGTCATACTGAAGGTTTTTCGTCACCTCACCCCGCACACCGCTGGCGTAGGCATAGGGCAGCATGGCCGGGGAATGGTAGTCCGCCGGGGTATCGGGATTCCGAAGCTTTTCCACCGCCGTGTATACCGTGCCAATGCCGCTCAGAAGGTTGGCAGGGACGGACAGCAACGTGCCGCCAATAGGCGACTTCTCGCCCTCATTCCGCGCCATCTCCTGTACCTTGGCGTACCGCTCCGCATTCTTCTCCCGCTTGGGAATATTGCGCTGATAGTTCACCAGCTGGGAAAGCTCGTCCTCCGAGAGACCGGACGCCAACAGTGTCTCCCGCGCAGCAACCTTTCGGTCATAGTCAGCCTGCGCCGCGGCGGCCGGAACACCCTCTGTGCTTGCCAGCACCTCCAGCGCGGCAGTCTGCTCCTCCGTCAGCTTGTCCAGCGCCTCGCGGCCCTTGATATCATACTGGATACTCTCGGCTTTGTTCAGGTCGGCTTTCTTGGCGGCATAGTTCCGCTCTGCTTCCGTCTTTTGCGGGTTATACGCGCCAAAGGCGTGGATATTATACGGTTCTTTGCTCTCCTGTGCCTTTTTTCCGGCCTGTTCCACCTCTGCGCGGTAATCGTCCAGATCAAGCCCCGCCAGCCGCCGGTACTCCTTGATATACGCTTCCTGCTGGGCCTGTTCGTCCGCCAGTTCCTTTTCGGATTTCTGCCGTCCTCTGGCAAAAGAGAACCCGCCCAGAAACGTCCCGTAGGGAGAGACTACCTGTCTCTCCCGCTTTTTCGCTGCCGTGGTCGTGGTCGCCGGTGCTGTCACGGTCTGTCTGGCGGCAGTCTGCGTCTGCCCCAGCCGGATATCACCGGACAAGCCGGAATCCTCCATTTTCTTCATGAAGCTGTCCCGCCAGTCACCGTACTGCTCCGGTTCTTTTCTATAAAAAACCTGCACATCGTCCGTGCTGCGGATGTCGTTCTCAAGGCCCGCTGCCTGCATTTTCTTCTTGTAAATATCCTGCCAACCCATGGGCCGTCCTCCTTACTTACCGGGGTTTTTCAGCGCATATACCAAATCACTGTACTGTTTTTTGGTGATATTGCCATTTTCATACATAGACTCCAGCGCCATAAGCTGTCCCTGCGTCGAGGCGCTGGACGCCGAAGCCAGCCGCAGCGCCGTAGACGAAGTATATTTCTCCGCGTCCTGCTGCTTCCCGCTGCTCTTGCCGCCGCTGGAACTTCCTCCGCCGCTGCTCTTTGCCGCCGCAGCCGCCTGCGCCTGTGCCTGCTGCCATGCAAATTGCTCACGGGAAAGTGCCATCTGCTCGTTGAACTGCCGGACGGATTCCTCATACTGTCTGCGCCACTGCTCGTCCGCAATGCCGTTGCGGTAGTCGGTGTAGGCGAAGTCTCTGGCGTCGTCCCACATACCATAATCCAGATTCCGTTCCGAATCATACCGGCCCGACAGGAAATTCCGCTCCGTCTGCCAGTCGCCGACTTTATCCCGATACTGGCCGTATTCCTGCTGGTACTGATCCGCCAGCAGGCTGTACTGGGTCTTGAGGTCGTCGCCCTCCATCTGATACCGGCTCAGTGCCAGCTGATAAAGCTCCGGCACCACATCGTTCAGATTCTGCAAATAGGCATCGTACTGCTGCTGGCCCACCGCCTGGCCGTAGGTGCTGCCGTAGCCGCCCGTCAGTGCCGCCGCCTGCCCCATGGTGTCCTGCATGGCCTGCTTGCCCTGCTGCACATACTTGTCCTTGTACTGCTGGTAAAGCGCGTCGCCGTTCAGATCATAGCTGAACTTCTTCCGCTTTCTGATAGCGTCCAATGCATCCTGCATCTGCTGGCCATACTGTCCGCCTGTCCAGTCTCCCGGCTTCTGGCTCTCCAGCTGCGCAAGCCGCTCCGCCAGCTTCTTGACCCGGTCGCTCTCCTGATAATCTTTATAAGAAAATGCCATACTGTCGTTTCCTCCTTATGTTGTCTCCGGCCCTGCGATACGTTTCCACATGTGTACCACCAGATACGGCGGCATGTTGTTGTGGCTCCCTCCGCCGCCCGCCTCGCTGATGCTCAGGCTGTGGCTGTGGCTGCCGTCTGTGCTGGTGTAGAAGGTGTAGTGGCTGTCGGACGCGCCCTTGCCCTCTGCCGTCTGGCTGCTGCCGCCGCTCTGGTTGCCGGAAAAGCTGTGGCTATGTTCACCGCCGGACTCGATGCTGCCGCCGTGGGTGTGGCTGGGCATCTGGCTGGCGGTCAGTATCACGGAAGCTTCGCCACCCGTGGCTCCCACTGCGTACAGACCTTCGCTGCTGGCCAGCAGGAATTTTCCCGCGATCCGCTCCCAGTACGTCCCCGGAAACAGCGCCTCCGGGTCCGCGTTCTCCGTCACGGACATGTAGATACTGCCCACCGGATAGATGGCATCAATGGTCAGCACACTGGGCAGCAGCGGCGTCACCACGCTCTTGATGATGTCCGCCAGCGTCTGCCCGCCTACGGTCAGCCCCTCCGCGATCTCCACGGACTTGGCGAATTTCGCCATCCACTGGCAGTCCAGATAGTCGTCGTTCTCCGCATACTTTCCGAAAGCTGCGCCCTTGCCGCCACTTTTCAGGTGGAATGTCACCGACTTGGTGGGCACCGCCCTGGTATACGTGACGCTGTTGCCCACCTTGTCCGTGGCCGTCAGGCGCACCGTGTAGCTCTGCATGGTGGAGATGTCGGCGCTCCCCGTCACCATGCCCGTCACGCCGCTTTGCAGCGCCACCTCCGCGCCGTAGTCTGCCGCGTCCAGCGCCTTATAGGCCGCCGTCAGCGTCACGGTGTTCTCCCCGTTCAGCCCGGTGCAGCCCGCCGTGGCCTTTGCCGCGATATGCACGCCATCATCTGCCGCCAGCAGCGCATCGTCGCAGCGGTACACCGTCGTATTGGTAATAGTGGGCGGCGCATAGTCCAAAACAGGCACCACCACCGCCTCCGTGGTAGAGTTCCCCCGGCTGTCCGTCACCGTGCAGAACACGGTGGCGCTCACATCCGTCAAGACCTTCGTCGTTGCCACACCATTCACCGCATCCGTCCGCTCTCCGTCATAGAGGATGGAGAATTTGCTGATGGTCGCATTATAGTTGCCTGTGACCTTGCTGGAATCGAAGGTGATCTTTGCTTTGGAATAGCCCTTCACCCATGCCCCCACATCGGGGATCAGGCTGTTGTCACGGCTCACGCTGGCCCAGCCGCTTGCCACCGTCGGCGCAGCGCCGTCCGGCGGATACACCGTCAGACGCACGGTGCTGCTGCCCTTGCTGGAGCCGTAGTAGTAGGTGGTCACTGTAATGGTGCAGCTGGTGCCGCCGGTATTTACCTTGTCGATCAGGCTTGTGGGCAGCGTCCATGTGCAGTTTGCTCCCACGCTGGTAGCAATGGTGCCGCTGCTGCCGCCCACCGAATAGGTCACGGTGTGGGTATAGCGGGAGTTCTGGCGGTTGGTGTAAATGGTCACAGTCTCGCCCAGCTTGGCGCTGCTCTTGCTCAGCGTCGGCACAGACGCTCCCGCCGACGGCTCTGTGCTGCCGCCTCCACTGCTGCCGCCTCCGGAATAGGCGCCGATGCTGGTGGTATAGCTGGCTACACCGTCGCTGCGGCCGCTGTTGGAACTCATGCGAACAGAAATGGTGATGCTGCTGGCCGTGGAATTGCCCGACACATAGAAGCGGTAGCTGTATGTCCCTGACGACCATGTGCTGGGTGTATTGCCTTTCAGCTGTACCGTCTGCCCATTTACCGTGCAGCTGATGGAATAGCCGAAATAGCTGCCGCCGCTGCATCCGCCCAATGTCACCGTCAGATAGCCGGAATAGGCCGTGCCGCTGTCGCGGGTGATATTGTCCGATACCGTGAAGGACAGCACCGGTGCGCTGCCCCATGTATACGTCGTGCTCATGTGCTTCCTCCTGCCCAGCGGAAGGAAAGACCGTTGCCGTCGTCCACCACCCAGTTGGGGAACGTCACCGTCCCCGTGTGAATGCCGGTCACATACAGCGCGTCGTTGGCAAAATACGCGACCTCCGAGCCGTTGACGTAGAAGGACAGCTTCTTAGCCGTCCACACGCTCATGTTCTGCGTGGTATCAATGACCTCATATTCCTTGCCGCCTACCGTTTCCTTTGCCCCGGTCACGCGGATATCCTGCCCGATGGCAATACCGATCACAGGAGCCAGCCCCTCATATCCCACCACGCCCTGACGGATATAGCCGTTGGTGGTGGTGATATAGTTGTCCATGATCTCGCTGTATGTCTTGAAGCTCTGTTCCAGCCCCATGGCGGAAGCTGTAATGTCGTTGGCTACCGTCTCGCGGAAGGTGCCGAACTCCGACTGCGCCACATACTCGCTCTCCAGCCGTGCCGTCAGTGCGTCCATTTCATGGCGTACCGTGTTGGCAGTCTTGATAATCAGCGTTTTCAGTTCTTCCTGCGCGGCATTCAGCTCAGTCTTGCCGCCTGCCGTGCCGCCGGCGGCAGACATGGCGGCAGCGCTCCCGTTCCCGCCTGTCTGTGCGCTGCCCAGCTGTTCAGCGCTGGTGTTCAGCTGCTCCACAAGGCGGAACAGATACCGCCGCACATCCGCCAGCTGCTGCACCTGATTTCCTTGCAGCGTGGGCGGAAGCGGATAGTTTGCCATTATAGATCACTCCCCAGTTCCAGAATTTTGGCAATGGAGAAGATATGCACCCGACCCTTGCCGGACAGGCGCACCCTCATATGGTCGCAGCGGCGCGGCCGGACGGGGACTGTCAGCGTGGCGGTGTTGGCAAACTTCATATCTGCCACTCTGCTGCCGCCGTTTTGCATCTTCCAATGTGCCAGCCCACTGCTGTCCGGAGCCGTATCATACTGTACGTCCATCCTCAAATTGCTGTCTGCCTCCAGATTCATGCGGATATTCCAGCGGCTCAGATACTTTTTATCGGGGTAGTTGAAGCCAATGCTTCCCGTTTCCACGCACCACTCCAGATCGTCCTCCAGCTCGCCCTGCGTTCCCATCACGCACATCATCTTTTTGCTGTCCGCGTCGATGAAGTACAGGTCGTCGTCCATGGCGGCAAACTGCATCACATGGGTGTTGTCCTCCCGGTGCCACAGATTCTTCTCCACATCATAGACAAACAGGTGCCATGTGTTGCCCGCGTCCTTCATACTCAGGTAGTATTTTCCGCCGAAACTTCCGCCCACGGCGCTGCCGTACAGCTTGCCGCCAAAGCATGCCCCGATAGAAGCGGGGAAAGAGCCGTCATAGGCACACACGCCCGACCGGGATTTGTAGTACAGCACCTCATTGCACACGCTCAGGCTCTTGTAGCTGCCGCTCTGCACGCCGCGCCCCACCGTTTCCATCACCTGATGGGCGCCGCTGGAACTGATGGCAATGCGGTGGATTACATGTTCTTTGAAGAATGTGGGATAGCCCAGATAGTTGGCCGCCCCCGTCCATGCGCCGTCGGAGCCGACGGAAGCCGCCCATGCGTCGGTGGAGATGCCCAGAAAGCGGTTCCAGTTCTTGAAATCGCCCAGTGCGCAGCAGTACAGTTCGTTCACGGCCTTGCCGTCCACCATGCCGTACTTGCAGCCCCAGATACGGTTCTGGGCTTCACACACATAGTCCATGTCCGGCACCACACGCCCCACCGTCACAGTGCCGTCGGTCTGCTCATAGGTCAGGTCGATCAGCCCCACCACCACGATATAATCATCGTCTCTGGCATAAATGACCTTCGTTCCGTTCAGGCTGTCAAACTGCTCCTTCACCACGGCGCTGTCGCCGCCATAGGCCGCGCCGCTGATCTTCACGCCGTCATACTCGGCGAAATTGGCCCCGATGCCCTCCGCCTGAATTTTGGTATATACCGTGCCGACGCCTGTCCACATTTCCGTGGAAGCGCTCCACACCATCAGGCTGTGGGGCGTCTGGGTGGTGTCGATCCAGTATTCCCCGGCTTCCGGCTCCTCCGGCTTGGAGGAACTGACCTTTCCCAACGCACCGCCGTCCGCCGTGCACAATGAATAGGTCACGGTGCCGCTGCTTTCATAGGTAGCCTCCATGCTGCCGTAGTCCGTCAGATTTTTAGTGTTCAGGTACTTCTTATCCGGCCAGATCAGCAGATATGCGCCCATGCTCACCAGCTGCTTTTCGCCCTCCGTCAGCGTCAGCCCCGTGACCTCCGCGCCGTTGTAATACAGTTTTCCACTGTCAACATAGGCCATGGCATCCTTTGCCAGCAGCCCCTGCGGCGTGGTCATCTGCATCACCGCGCCGCGTCTGCGCCGGGTAGACAGCATGGGATAATCGTCCGAGGACATATTCTGCATATAGAAGAACTCATTTTCTCCAATACGCATGTTGTGGTTATACCCGCCAAAGACCGAGACCATTTCCCGGCTCTGGCTGATTTCCGTCAGGGTAGGACAGCGCACATCTATCCCTCCTTCACCAGTATTTCACCGCTTCACCCAGCGGCATATGGGTGCGGTTGTACCAATTGGAAAAAGCCTGATACGCCGCATTGAACGCCGTGATGGAGTTGTTGTACTTGGCAATCTCACTGTATTGCCGGTCGATCTGCGCCTCCAGCCACAGCGCATAGATATTGTCATAAGGCGGCGGTGCCAGCAGATCAGTTTCGTCGTCGAAGTCCTTCAGCTCCACATCCTCCACCGTACCACCGTGAGGAATGATGATCTCTCTCAAAATCATCTGCTCCAGCTGTTTGAGCCACCCCCGCTTTTCGCTGCGGTTAAAGTCGTTTGGCTTCAGCTGGTCGATTGCGTTGAACACATCTTGTGCTTTCATAGGCACGCCCTCCTCCCATAGAAAGAAAGGGGGCGCACAGGCCCCCTCATCGTTGCTTACATGTTGCCGCCCTGCATACTCTGGCGAATGGCCTCCTGCTGGTAGAGGTATGCCGCCCGCTTCTGCTTCTCGCTCAGGCGCAGCACCTCCGCCACGCACTCCGGCACTTCCACTTCCTCACCCCTGCGGATCAGGAAGCTGCGGCCGTTCACGGCCACATACTGCTCCGTGTCGCCGTTTTCCAGCAGCGGCAGCAGCACCTTCACCATCTTCTCCTTCTTGGGCTTCTCCGCCTTCTTGGGAGGCTCCGGCGCGGTCTGAGGGATGTCCTGTGCGGTCTGTACAGTCTGGGCGATGTTCAGGTTTTCATTATCCATGTCGTTTTCCTTTCTTCTGCGGCGGGGGAGCGTATCCCCCCGCCGCGCAGTATGTCAGTTGGCGTCCACGGTGCCGCTCCACTCAGCGGAAACGGATTCGATACGCACCATATTCTGCTCCAGCAGGATCTTGGCGGTGCGGATACCCTTCCAGCCCACGGTGGAGCGCTGGTTCAGGGGATCTTCACCGGCACCGAGAGGCTTGACGATGGTCTGGAGGCCGCCGCCCGTCACCTCGGTCACACCGTAGGCATTCTTGCCCAGCACCAGCGTGGAGAACACGCCGTAGTAGGTGGCGGGATCACTGCCGCTGCCCGCGGACTTCTGGGGACAGTCGCTGTCCTTCCATACCTTGGCCTCGGTGGATTCCACGAAGCGCACACCGGCCACCTTGCCGATCTCGCCGGTAAACAGGTTCTCCGGCTGGGCATACTTGTGGGCGTCGATCCACTCAGGGTCACGCTGCAGGTCGTAGGCCACATAGGGGTGGATGATGGCCACATAGTCGCCGTTGAAGGTCGGCACGTTGTTCTTCTTCAGGGTGGCAACGGCCTTCTGGATCATCTTCACGGTCAGCTGGCTGGTGGTGTTCATGTTCTTGCGCAGGGTCACGGCGGTCTCGGTGCCGCTGGCCACGGTGGGGCAGAACAGCACGTTGTTGCCGGCAGACAGCTGATTGCGCACCACGGTATCCATGGTCACGCCCGCCTGTGCGCCCAGCAGCTGGGTGGCCTCCACGATCACATTGTCAATGGCGGTCAGATCCAGCACGTCGGACACACGCACGAAGTAGCCGTACTGCGCCACGGTGGCGGTCAGGCTGGTCACGTCCAGCGCGCCGCCGTTGGGGGTCACACCTTCCGTCAGGGCGGTCAGCGCCTTGGGCAGCTGGTTGAACTTGCGGAACTCAATGGTCTTACCGCTGCCCTTGGGGATGTCGCGCTTCTGGCCGAACTGGCTATGCACCAGATTGGGGCCTGCCTCACGCAGCAGCACCTTGTCATAGAAGGTTTTCATTTCCGCCGACAGGTTGTTGCCGGAGGAGTTGGAGCCGGTGGTGTTGGTCACATCAGCAAACAGCTGCATGTCCAGCGCCATCATAAAAAAGTTTTTAACGGTTTTCATAAATCTCCCTTCCGGAGAGGTCAGAAGCAGATCTTCTCGCCCCTCCTTGCACGTTGGATGAGATCATCCATATCCTTGTCGGAGAGCTTCGACACGTCGCTCTTCATGGTCACACCGGCGCCCGCACCGTTTTCCGTGGGGCGCTGGCCCTGTGCCTGGATCTTGGCCGCCAGCTTCCGCTCCGTCTCCTGAGCGGTGTACTGCATGGCCTGCGGGATCAGCTGGTCGTGGTACAGCCCCCAATAAGCGCCCTCCACGCTGGCCCCGTTCATCAACGCATTGAAGAACTGCGGGTTCCCCAGCTCCTTCTCCAGATCCAGTCCCGGATACTTCTGCGCGATGGCCTGCGCCTCCTGCGACCATTTGGCGATGTTCTGCTCCATCCGCTGGCGGCTCTCCCGTTCGGCCAGCTGCTCCTTCAGCTGCTGGTTCTCCCGCTCCGTCTTGCGGATGGCTTTCACCTGATCCACGCTGATGCCCAGACGCTCCGCCTCCTCCTGATAGAAGGCGTTGTCCTCCTCGATGGCAGCAGACAGCGCCTTGATATCGGCAGCATCCACGCCATAGCGCTGGGACAGCATCTGCATCACCGGCTGCATGGCGCGGAACTTCTCCGCGTCAGCACTGGGGCCTTTCAGGCGCCGCGTCACCGTATCCTGTACCCGCTTGGCATATACGTCCTTGAACTCGCCCTTGATGAGCGCGTCAAATTCCTTGCCAAGATCTCTTGCAGGCTCTGCCTGCTGCTGCGCCCCGGCGTCGGGTGCGTTCTGTTCAGCCTGCTGGCCAATCGTGCCAGCCGCCGCGCCCGTGGTGCCCGCTGCTGTGCCGTCTCCCCCTCTGCGAACAGCTGGAGACCGCGCCAACGGTACAAATTTTTCATGGTATCCTCCTGCCCGTAGGTGGGCGAAACCGTAATCTGCCCGTCAGGTGGGCGAAACCTATATCATTAAGGCATACGCCTGAATGTTACATACCCCGGATAGTGGTGACTGAGCAGCGCAAATCCCGTCTCCACCGTCCGCAGCGCCGCCAGCACTTCCGCCGCCGCGTCCTGCCGGGGACACAGCGTCACCGTGGCGTCGCCCTTGCTCACGTCTGTCCGTGGCTTTTTGCGGAGTTTGCCCTGATCATAGAGGTCAATGGCCGTCTGGGCCACTGTATAGCACAGGATGGTGGCCGCCGCGCACACAACGTCATGTCCCGCGTCGGCCTGTCCCGCATGGCCGGTCATATGCAGCACATAGGTGCCGCCACACCGGGAAAATTCTACCCGCACCATGGCTTACACCGGCGCGGCACGGTCTGCCGCTTCCCTTCTGGCGTTGGCGGTCACGCTGCTCTCGCCGCCGCTGTTGCCGGTATCGGGAACGCTTCCCGGCATGGGCTGCGTACCCTGCGCACCGCCCAGCAACTGCATGGCGTAGTTGGTGCCCAGCTTCATATCCACCAGCTGGGCCATAGCCACCGCCTGCTGCTGTGCCATCATCAGACGCTGATACAGCGTCCCGTTGGTGCTGATGCGCTGCATGATCTGCTCCTTGCCGTCAAAGTCCATCATCTCCAGACACGCCAGCGCCTGGTCGGTCATCTGGGGATTGAAGAACCCCGCCCCGAAGAATTGCAGCGCCAGCTCGTTCTGGCTCAGCTTGCTGTAGGGGCTGGCCTTTTCCGCCGTGATCTCAATGTCGAACACCGGCAGCCGGTAGCCCATGTCCACGCCCATCTCCATGCCCTGATACACAGGCTTGATTCCGGCGTTGGTGTAGCTGACGAAATTCTCCCGGCCGTTCTCGCCCAGAATACGGAACTGACGGGGCAGGTCATAGAACTGGCGGATCAGCTCCACCACCAGCTCCACTACCTCACGGAAGGCGCGGTAGGCCGCCTTGTTGCCGTCCCGGCTCAGCTTGCTGCCCGCCTCCTGCATGGCCGCAATGGCGCTGGCCGCCGTCACGCCGGAGGTAGAGCCGCCGGTGGACACGTCCCGGTTGCCGGTGGTCTCCTTCAGCTCGTCCACCTTTCTGTCCAGCACGTTCAGATAGATGCTGTTGAGCACCTTGCCCACCACCGGCAGGATGCTGTCCTGCCCCAGATTGCCGTCGGTATGCACGAAATCCTTCGTCATGTCGGCATATTCCTGCTCATTCACAGAGCCGTCGGAGCGGACGAAGTACCGGGGCTTGGCATTGGACAGCATGTTCTGCATCACCGCCTGATCCCCTCGGTCGATGTACTCCTGGGCACCCTTGCCAATGTCGATATAGCCAAAGCCGCAGGGCGTTCCCTTCACGCGGAACATGGGGTCGAACACGAAGGGATATTTCCCGTGGTCATACCAGCCCTCGCCGTTCTCGTTCTCCGTGGCGTACAGCACCGTATCCCCCACGAATTTGCAGTAGTGCAGCACCGTCTTTTTGTCCTGCTTCTTCTTGTAATACCAGTCCACCACCACGCTTTTCTCCGTGGTGTCCACAGTGTCGTCGTACACATACTTGCTGATATCCAGCCCATTGCCGCCCAGCTTGCCCGACAGCTCAGGGTACGCCTGCTCCAAAGCGGCGTTGTCCTCCAGCTTCACATGGAACACGTTGGCGCTGTTCTGGATCTTGGTGACACCCGGCTCCCAGAAGAGATTCAGAATGTCCACCGGCTCCACGGCAATGTCGCCCAGCCCACCCAGCTTGCTGCCGTCCCAGAACACACCATAGATGGCCGTGCCGCCGATGATCTTGTCCCACCAGCCTTCGGAGTAGGTAGCCTCAAAGCCCGCCTGCTCCAGCACCACCGGCACGATGGCCGACAGCTGCCGCGCCTCCTTCACATCCCCCGGCTCACGGGGCAGGATGTTGGGGGCGGGGAAGTTGTCCATGGCGTCGGCGTGCTTGTTGGCGATAGAGTTCAGCAGCCATGCGCTCACAGGCTCCACCTGCTGCTTTTTGCTGCCCTGCCGCAGACACTCCCAGTGCCGCAGCCGGTACCACTCCTCGTTGTCGATCACCCGCTGCTCCAGATTGGCCTTGCCCTGCTTGTACTTCCGCAGGGTCTGTACCGCCTCCCGCAGCTGCTCCGCACCGATGCCGATCCGCACCGGCGTATTTTCCGTTGTCATGACTTCTTTTTCTTCCATCATTCGATCTCCTTGACCTGCATCGGTATGAACTCCGGCGCGCTCAGCACATCCTCCTTGGGAATGTCCAGCGCCGTATACATGGGATTGTCCAGATAGGGGTCGCGCTTGGGTGCCAGCCGTGGCTTGATGGGCCGCGCCATGCACATGTACCGGGTCTCATCGGCAATGTGATCCTCGCCGTCGGTATCCACGTCCTCCACCGCGTGCTCATCGTACTGAAGCAGCGGCAGCGTCCGGATGAACGCCTTGCAGCCCTTGAATACATACATCATGGCTTTGCCCGCCTCATCAAAGGCCAGCCGGTAATGCACCTGCATCCACCCCGGCAGGCGCTTGTTGTCAGCCTTGGCGAAGTACACCCTGTGCCGCGCCGCCGTCTCGGCAATGCTCTCGCCGCTCTCGGCGTCCCAGATGGCCGGGTCGGCCACACCCTGTATCTGCTTGCCCTTCAGCCACCGGTGTTCCGTCTCCACCCGATGGATCTCCGCAAACACCTTGTCCGGCGTCCACTTCACGCCGGTGTTGGCCTCGCGGGTACAGCCGTACAGCTCCAGAATGCGGTACAGCGTCCCGTCGTAGTCCACGGCCCACCACCCGCAGGAGAAGGGCCGTGCATAGCCCCAGTCGAAGCTCCGGTAGATCGTCCACTCCGGTGGCACCTCGAAGGGATCTATCACATGGGTAAAGCGCCGGTCGGCGTAGTGGTCGGGATCGTCGGCGAACTCCTCAAAGAACTGGCCCTCGAATACGTTCCAGTCGCCTTCCAGCCACGCCTTGCGCAGCTTCTCCGGCAGAGCTTCCAGCTGCTGGATGTAGTCCGGCTGTGCCGCCATCAGTGCCTTGTTGTCGGTGACACGGCTCTGGATGAACACATAGTCCTCCTGCCGCTCCCCGCTCTCAAACCGCCGGTCGATGAACAGCCGCTTGATGTACTGGTGGCCTTGCCCGCCGGGGTTGCAGGTGTAGTACACCCGCTTTGGGAAATCGTTGACGCCGCGCAGGCAGGCGGTGATGGTTTTCATCTGGTACTCGGAGAGCTGCGTCGCCTCGTCCAGAAAGATCACGTCATACTCCGTGCCTTGCAGCCGGTCAAGGTCGCCATCCTTGGCGCAGTAGGCAAAGTTGATGGTGCTGCCGTTGGCAAAGGCCAGTATCTTGTCCTTATCGTTATACCGTGCCACACCCAGCAGTTCAGTACGCAGCTGCCGGATGTGGTTATTCATCAGTTCGGGGTAGGTGCGCCGGACGATCAGCATTTTAATGCCGGGATACCGCACCGCCAGCAGTTTGGCCTTGGTGCGGACGGCCCAGCTCTTGCCGCCGCCACGGGCACCGCCGAAGCCGATATGCTTTGCTCTGGCCCGCAGGAACACCGCCTGCCGCTCGTTGGGCCGCTGTATCACAAGCTGTCTCATTCGCTGAACTCCTCCAGTTCCGCATCCATGGTCAGCTGGGCGGCATTGCTGTCCTCCTCGCTGTCCTTGCCCAGCAGGTCGATCAGCACCTTGGCCGACCTTGCATCACCGGCCATGGCTCCATCCCAAAGAGATACGATCATGGCCATCTGGTTATCAATGTCCTCCGCGTCCAGATAGCGGCGGGACAGCTTATTCCATCGGCGCTTATCCTCCACCGGCAGCGACAGATACAGGTCGGCAGCCTCTTTCAAGCTGCGTTTCCGCCGCCGTGCCGCACCGGACGCCTTTCCGCCGGCGGAGCAGATTCTTCTCTGTTCCTCCTCTGTTCGCTGGTCGAAGGGGATAAGATTCTTTTCATTCACATTCATCCTCCTCCAGCACGCCCTGCAAGCGATTACACGCCAGCAGGACATATTTCATAATGCGATATAGATTGCTCAGGCCGCGCGTCGCGCACCGGGATATCGTAGACTTGTTTACCCCCATCTCGCGGGCTACCTCCGTCACCGTGCGGCCTTTCAGATATACCTCGCTCACAACGTACTGCTGCATCTCGGACAGTTCCTGTTCCATGACCACCGGCAGCATTTTTATTACCGTGGTAATAACCGGACGGTTATCAAAGAGACTGGAGGAATCTCTCTGCCAGTCTTGAAAAATCTTTCTGTCTTGCAGATATTCTTCCAGAGAATCGCTCTGACTTCCTGCGATCTGGTGTCGCATGTTTCTCCTCTCCGTACTTCTGCTTCATGTACTTTGTCACATGTGATGTTGTTGCCCGCAGCCGTTCCAGATCAAGGTAACGGCGGTGATATTCCCACCGCTGTGCCGCTGTCTCTGCGTTGGCTTCCGCCTCGCGCAGCTCCTTCATCCGCCCGCGCAGCAGCGCCAGCGATTCCTCATAGCTGGCGATCAGTTCTTTCATCGTCATATCGTTTATCCAATCCAAAAAGAGAATGAGGGCCGCCCTTTCGGTACGACCCTCATTCTCTTCACAGGCTACCCAAGCAGACACGCAGGAGAAAGGTTGACGCCGGCGGGACTCGAACCCGCGCCCTCATTCATGCTCTTGCCAACTGAGCTACAGCGCCATGCGGGACAGCCGCACCGCCCGTACCCTATAACCGGCACGGCTGTCCAAAAGGAGAGGTATTCATATGGATCTACCAAGGCATCCCAAGACCCAATTACAGCATAGCATACTCAAATGGCTTTTTAAGGCCAACTTTTCACTCGGTCAGCCCAAATTTCTGCGCCACCAGCCGGATAAACGCCGTGTGCCACCGTCTCGCGGTACGTTCCGAAACGTGGCAGGCATCCGCCGCACCGGACAGGGTGTGGGAGCGCCGCCAGAAGATCATATCCACCAGCGCCATCCGCTCAGCACCGGCGGAAAGGCCCCGTGTCACAGCAACAGCCTGTTCCACCGCACAGCGCTCCCGTTCCGTCACCGCGTCCGGATAGCGCCGGATCATGGCCTTGACATAGCTCCACCAGTCATACCGTGGCCTGCTCATGTCACTCCCTCCAGCCGCACACACGGCAAAAGCATCTGTCCTTATGGGGATCCCATCTGACTTGACGTGCCCCGCATACCGGGCATATCCCGATCGGCGGCCTACTCTTACCCTCGGCCCCGCGCTCACCCACAGGATCACCGTGGGTGTCGTGGGTATGGAGCAGTATTCTGGCGTCCATGCCATCAGGCCGCATATAGAGCAGGTACTTGATCCCGTACTCCTTGGCACAGAGTTCTTCAATGCGGCAGCCCCGCGCACTTTCCCAGCCGGGGGCGAAGATCACCACATCCGCCTGTGCCAGCAGATCCAGAGACCGCGCCAGAAAGCGCAGCGGCATTGTACCGCCCTTCGGCACATTGCTGATATAGCTGTCAAGGATCTCGGTCTCCTCCTCAAATTCCGCGCAGAAAATGTCCGCCATCGTGGCCGCCATATTCCGCACATTCCGGATATCCGCCTCGCTTCTGCCCTTCATGGGCTGACTGATAAAAACCTTCATGCTGTTACTCCTTTCAACCTGTAAAATTTGCAAAACTACACGACGCGAACGCCGCCCGCATATTGACCCAGCGGGCCAATCGACGTTGCTCATCCGTCGGCTCCCCTCCGTCATAGTCCCGGTAGGGCTGGGCGAACGGCTCCACACCCATCTCTTTCAGCTTCAGCACCCGCCGGTGGGATTCCTCCACGTCCTGCACCAGCACATAGCACCACATCCGCCACTGAGGTATACCGGCCTCCCGTAGATAAGCCGTGGCCTGCTCGATCACCGGCAGCATGGCGGAGGTGTCGCAGCTCATGCGCACAAACCTGATCCATTTCAGTCCCGCCAATAGCTTTGCGGTCTCTGGCGTAATGAGCCGCGCGTCCAATCCTTGGTTAAAGTCCACCCGCACATTCTCCCGCCCCATGCGGTCGATCTGCTCAAGGCCGTGATCGTGAGCCAGAACGTTGTTGTCCATGAAGATAATGTCCCTGCTGTCCGGGCGCTTGATCTCCTCCCACGTTGCCGCCGGTCGGATCAGCCCCTCTTTCTTCGGCACAATGCACCATGGACAATTCCGGATACACCCACGGGTCAAAAAACCGATGGCCGGTTTCCACGCCGGATACAGTGAGTAGTCGGGCCGCATCCGCTCCACATCGTCCGGCAGGCTCCCGTAGTCCTTGTACCCCGTGCCGCCGGTGATGATCTCGTCGGCATTGATGCAGGTATCCATATCCGGCGAGAACGTGAACACCTTGCTCATGTACACGCGGTCGTAGTGTTTGAACCCATCCCACCACTCTACGCTGTCACCACGGGCTTTGTGGTAGGCAGACAGCCGCATGAGGGCGAGGTTTGGGAAATTGTGACCGTCCACGTCGATCAGTCCAATGTTCATGTCAGCACCTCACACCGCCACGCAGTCCAGCAGCTGCGCCATTGTGGTTATGGTCACGTTGCACCACTCCGGCAGGTTGGCCCGCACCAGAGCGGACGCCACCGGCGGACACACCGCATTGCCGCACCGCGCTACCTGAGCGCTCTTTTTGTATTCGTGGCCCTCATAATCACGGTCAATGATGTAGTCCGGCGGGAATCCCATGGCGTTATACAGCTCACGGGGCGACAGCATCCGCAGCCCAATGTCCGCGATGTAGTACAGACCGCCGCCGATCTCCAGCAGCAGCACATCATCCTCCGCCAGCGTATAGCCGCAGAACTCGTTCAGCAAGGCACGAATCTCCGGCCAGTAGCCCAGGGCGTCGCCGCTGTGCATCTTTGCCAGATGTGCCTTGCACACGGCGAAAGTACCGCCACTGCACGCCCGTTTCTTTCCGGCGCTGGCCGTCACTGTCTGCAACGGCTCCGAAGGCGATGTGCCCACATCGTCGCCCTTGAACTTCACCACATGGGCCGCACATACCGCATTGTGGTCAATGGCCGTCACCGTCGGCAAAGGATCTTCCGCCTTTTCACCGACCACACCGCCGTAATACTTGGCGATATGCGCCGCTACCACAGCCTCGCGGTCATGGCTTGTCACCGTGTGCATGGGGTCATTCACATCCAACGGCCTGCCGCCGGTGTAATACTCCACCAGACTGGCGCAGGTCAGGCCGTAGCGGTTGGAGGCATCCACGGTGTTGATGGGCGCACCCAGTCCTGACGCCCGGACATGCTCCGTCTGCTCCGTGTGGTACTGGATCAGGGCCGGGGCCACCAGGCAGGCTTCCTGCTTCGACACCGTTGTAGGAACAGGCTCCCGTATATCTCTGATCCTGTCCCCACCACCGGTCTGGCCGATGCTTACAAGGCTCGGCGTCACCAGCATCTGATTACCAGCAGTTGTCACGGTATGCACCGGTTCTCCCACCGTTGCCCCCACGCTGTTGCTGGTGTTCGTCACCGTCACAGGAGCCAGCAGCGGCTTGCATAATTCATGCGCTCCAACCGCCGTAACAGTCGTCAAAGGCTTTTCAATGTCCTGCGCAGCGTTCTGGAATTTCTGCTGCACGATAAACGGCTTGCCGCTGCGGATGGTGAACTTGTCCACGCCCCGGATGATACGCCGCATGGTGTTCTTCGCCAGCGGACGCACGGCTTTCAGGCCGTATCGCTCCATGATCTCCGCCTTTGTGGCGAATACCGACGGGCAGGGCAGGCTCCAGTCGATGATCTCCGCCGCGCTGTGCCACTTGGGCAGTCCATCCGCGCCGGTCTTGCTGTGGGTGGGCTTCGGCCAGACAATAGGCTTCCCGTCACAGCGGGCGACCAGATAGAAGCGCTTACGAGAGGTAGGCGCACCGTAGTCCGCCGCGATCAACTCCCGATATTCCACGGTGTAGCCCAGCGCCTCGAGTTGGAATATGAACTTCCGGAACGTGGTACCTGCCAATCGTTTGACCGGCTTGCCCTTCCGCACCGGCCCCCACGTCTGGAACTCCTCCACGTTTTCAAGGATAATGACGCGGGGCCGCACCTTCGCCGCCCAGCGCAGGGTGATCCACGCAAGGCCGCGAATCTTCCGGTCAACCAGCGCCGCACCCTTTGCTTTGGAAAAATGCTTGCAGTCCGGCGAGAACCACGCCAGCCCCACGGGACGGCTCCGGCACACGGCCACGGGGTCAATGTCCCACACGGACGCCTGAAAATGCTCCGTATACGGGTGGTTGGTCTTGTGCATCAGGATAGCCGCCGGATCGTGGTTGACGGCCAGCGCCACCAATCGCCCCGTGGCGATCTCGATACCCGTTGACGCCCCTCCGCCACCGGCGAAATTGTCAACGATGATCTCGCCGTCAAATGTCTCTTGTGCTGTTATCACGGTCTCACCTCCAACCCATCCAACGCCGCCACCAGTGCGTCCGCATGCTCCAGTGTCCGTTCCAGACGGTAGGCGCTTATAGCCCGTTCCGTCTCTTTATAGCGCCGTGCGGCATTGTCCCAGCATTTCCGCTGGAACTGATACGCGCCCTCGGCCCCGTCCAGTGCCGCCATCAGCTGCTTCTTCATGGCGCTGGCGTCGTCGCGGGAGAACACACGGTTCTTGAAGCCCCAGTACAGGGCGCGCAGGGCGATGTACTCCGTCACCTCCCGCCACGTCAGCCCCGTGGGCATCGGCTTCCCCTGCATGGCGGCCCGCTCCACTCTGGATATCTCTGCCATCACCGTACCTCCTTCGGAAGCGACAGATACCAACACAATTCCGCCACCGCCGCGTCATACCCGTGGCATACTACGGCGCGGTAGCCCTGTTCCGTCAACCTCGTCACCCACCAGCGCTGTGCCTCCGACGCTTTGCCGCTGGGCGTTTTCATCTCGATGTACAGGCCGTGGAAGCCACCACGCGTCACCGGCAGACACAGGTCGGGGACGCCCTTCTTCACGCCCATGGCCTTGTCGGCGGCCACCTCCGCCGCGCCGCCGGTGGTCTCATTCTTGATGTGGTGCAGCAGTGCCAGCTCCGGCCACCGATCCCGTATAGAGGGCTGCATGGCCCACTTCATAACCGCCTGCTGATGCTGTCTCTCTGATGCCATCTTTATCTTCTCCCTCCGTTCATCAGCCTGTTCAATATCTGGCTGGCCTGCCCTTTCGTCAGGCCCTCCGTGTCAAAGCCCTTGCAGCGCCGTCGGATCATGGTCAGCTGCTTGTCCGTGGCGGGATTCTTCCCCCAGCGCTTCACCTCCTGCGTGTCCCAAATGTAAGCCTGTTCCTTTCGGCGGTTACAAAGCCATACATAGCAGCTGTCCAGCGCACTCTGCATGGGCCGCTTGTCCGACGTCATATCCCCCAGCGTGATACGGGTCATGCCCAGCTCATCCTGGGGCGACAGCACCAACCGCTCATGCCCCAGCAGTGACAGCACCATCGACCCGTCCGGCAGCTTGAACCAGTTCACATCGTGCGTCTGGTATTTCTGTTCCTTGGCCCACAGATCTACGATCTCCACGTTCCGGATCCAGCTCTCCGGGCAGTCCGAAGCCGCCACCGCCTTCATGGGCAGCTCAAACAGCAGCCCCTCCAGCTCGTTCTGCTTGGCCTTCGGCACGTTGGTCATGTCAATGCCCAGCAGCGACGGAGCCGTGCAGATGGACGCCCGCCCCGTAATGCCCACGCAGTCGATCAGCGTCAGCCGCTCCTTGCCGGGATAGAGCCGCAAGCCCCGCCCCACCATCTGGCTGTACAGGCTGTCGGACTGGGTAGGCCGCGCGATAATCACCGTCTCCACGCGGGGAATGTCCGTCCCTTCGGTGAACACCATGCAGTTGACGATGCAGGGAATTTCTCCCGCCGTGAACCGCTCGATAATGGCCGCCCTGTCCTTTGTCTCTCCAGTCACCACCACAGCGCCGGGTATCTTCGCCGCGATCTCGTTGGCATGATGCACGCTGACGGCGAAGATCAGCGTGGCGCCCTTGGCGTATTTCCCGTAAGCCTCGGCAATGGCGTCCGCCGTACCCTCCATAGCCTCGTCCAGTTCCCCCGGCGCGTAGTCTCCGGCGCGGGTATGTACGGCGCTCAGGTCGTAGCCGATATCCACCCGCATGCAGTAGATGTCGCACAGATAGCCGTTCTGGATGCCAAACCGCAGGTCGCGGGCAAAGATGATATCCGAAAACACCGTGTCCAGCCGTACCTTGTCGCCCCGGTTGGGAGTGGCGGTAAAGCCCAGTGTCAGCCGTGGCTTGAAGTAGTCCAGTATTTTCCGGTAGGTGTTGGCCGCCGCGTGGTGGGCTTCGTCCACAATGATGGTGTCAAAGGCGTCCGGTGAAAATTGTTCCAGCCGCCGCACCAGTGTCTGTACGCTGGCGCTCACCACCTCCTCGCCGTGGCTGTGCTCTCCCGCCCGCTCCACGCCGTAGCTGCAATCGTAGTATTTCATGGGCTGCCGCACCAGCTCCTCCCGATGGGACAATATCAGGTTGCGGCCATGCCGTGGAATGTTGGCAAATGTCACCGTCTTGCCCAGCCCCGTGGCCATCTGGCACAGGTATGACCCCGGCGGCTGCGCTTCTATGGTCTTGATGCACTCGCGCTGATAATCGCGCAGTTCCATGTCACGCCTCCTAATTTATATATGTGTGGCTGTGGGGTGCTGTGGGGAAGCCATCCCCACGCGCAAGCCGTTGGTATCAAAGGCTTTGCGGCTATCGTGGGGGTGTGGGGCTACAATTTGCAATTTTTTTCTTGCTTTCGTGTGTATTGTATATATCCACCCTATATACACGCCGCACATACACACAGCCCCTTATAGGGTGTGTATGTATACCCCACATCCCCACGCCTTTCAAAAACGACCAGCAAACCGTTGGTATCAAAGGCTTTGCGGGTGTGGGGGCATATCCCCACGCCGCCCCACGTTTACAGCGGTAATTCGTCTATTTCTTCCACTTCTGTCTCAATGTCGGGCAGAATCAGGCAAAAGCACTCCGTTGGCACACCGTTGATCCGGCGGGCTTTGGTGTTATTCTTGGCTCTTGTCTCGATCAGGCACTTCTGCTTCAGCCATGATACCGTCGCACCTACGGAGTAGCCCGCGTCCTGCAAGACCCGTTCAAATACCGACCGGATGATATAGGCCCGATAGCCCTCCAGCGCACCCAGCACATCCATGGTCTCCGACTTGCCGATCAGCTTGTTGGAGTTCTGCGTCACCCAGTCGCACAGGTACTTATAGGCCCGTTCACCGGCGGACACCGCCGCCTTTGATGCCAGAAACTCCGATATCTGCTCCACGGTGATGGGCTGCTCCGTCCCGTCAAAGATCCAGCGGCAGGCCAGCTCATCCCCCAGCACCACCGCTGCGGCCGCCATAGCCTGCTTTTCCGTGGTGTCCTGTGCCGACAGCGCCCGGAACAGCTCCTGATACCGCTCTGTGATCTTCTGCGGCACTTCGTCCCCGGCGGCGTACAGCTTCTCCACGAATGCCTTTCCCGCGTGGCCGAAGTTCCGCTTCACCGCACCGGACACCCGCATACCGTCCCGGATCACCACCCGGTCGGCCTTGCACTCAATATCAATGACACGGTTTACCGCGCCGGCGCCGGATGCTTGCCCCGTCAGGGGGCTTTCTCCCGTGGTCAGGATGCAGTTGTGCCATGTGGGCGTCTTGTCCACGCCGCCAGCGCGATTGCCCCTTGTGCGGCCCACGCCCTGTGCCAGCCGGTATACGTCGAAGTTCGTCCGCCCCTTGGCGTCCTTTGCCAGCTGAAGCTCATCCAGACACAGCGGCAGGTTGTTCAGGAACGCGGCGGTTTTCTCCATGCCCACCACCGTCCCGTCAAAGGTCTTGACGTAGCCGCCAACGGACGGGTCGCCCCACACGCTGGCGGCTACCATCAGGGCCACCGTCTTGCCGGTGCCGGAATCCACGCCCCACAGGTGTACGAAGAAGGGCAGGCACCCCAGCGGCTGCAGCAGCGGTGCGGCAAAGGACGCCGCCAGCACGATCTTGGCCGTTACCGACATGCCCCTGACCTCCGCCGCCATCTCCTTCCACTTGGCAAAGCTGCCCCGCTCATGCACCGTCTGGAACATGGCGGCAAAGTTGGCGTCGCCGTCAAAGATCAGCCCCTCCACATAGGGGGAAAAGCCCTCGCCCGCGATATAGCCGAACCGCCCGATGCTTTTCCGCTCCGGTATCAGCTCATAGTTCAGGTTTTCTAATTCGCTGATGTACTTCACGAAGGATTTGGCCGTTTCGCTGTTCACCGCAATGCCGATCCCCGCCAGCTCCGTCACCTTGTTGGCGCTGGCCAGCGTCCGCTTCTCTACGATGCACCTGCGCCACACAGTGCCCTTCCGGAAGGCCAGCCGCAGCTTTTCCTCGCCGGTGTCGATATTCACCAGCCGCTCCACCGGCATCACCGGGTGGGGACACGCCACGCACTCCACGCCGCCGTAGGTGCGCCGTATCCCGCCGTCGTCGGCTTCCCAGTCTCCGGCGTTCAGCTCCAGCGGCTGCCCGTCAAACCGCGTGGGATTGTCGCCCACATAGACAGTCCCTCCGGCGCTGCTGGCCTTTACTGCCTTGTTGTACTCCCGGTACATCAGCTTTAATTGCCGGAAACCCAGTGACGCGGCATACCGCGACATGGCTTCTATCATCCGCTGGTGGACAAACGGATTCTTTGCATACTCCGCCAGCTCCTCATAGGGCGCCGTGGTATACAGAAAATCCTCCAGCGTATAGTGCCAGCTTGGCACGATCTCTTTTTTATCCAATTCCAGCCTCCCATAATTCATCCAGCCGCGCCTCCAGCCCCGGCAGCGCCTTCAGGGCGTCCGGATACATAGGGTGTACCCAGATGGTGCCATCCTCACGCAGCACCGGCGGGAAGTATTTCACCGTGTCCCAGCACTGCCGGTATTCCTCCGCCAGCGCCTGATACGCCGCGCCGCGCCGTGCTTTTTCCGCTGCCTCGGCGCGGCGCTTCTCCAGCAGCGCGGACGTTTTCTTCCTGTCCGGCGCTTCATAGGTCAGGTGCAGTCCAAAGTCGTTGTCCAGCCGCACAACCGCCTGCTGAAAGGTCAGGTCGAACAGCTTCATCACAAAGTCAATGACCGACCCACCGGCATTGCACCCAAAGCAGTGCCAGCCCCGATCCTCCGGATAGAGCTTCAGGCTCCCGTGGTTGTCCCCCGAATGGAACGGACACTTGATAAATCCATTCCGATCCGGGGTAAACCCGTAAAGCTCCGCAACCTCCCGCATGGTCAGCTGCTGCCTGATCTGCCTGCCAGCGTCAGAAAGGCAGATCCTCTTCATCCTCGACCTCGCCCCACTCGTTGGCGGACACGTTCACGCCGCCCCCGGCGCTCTTGTAGCCGCCGGAAGAAGAACCGTCCTTCGGGCCGCAGAAGTGGGCCTTGTCCACCGTCAGCTTCACCGCCGACCGCTTGTTGCCCTCCTTGTCCGTATATTCCTCGGTCTCCAGCGCACCCTCCACAATGATCTCCTTGCCCTTGTGGAAATATTTGTCGATCATCTCGCCCAGACCGCGCCATGCCGTACAGGAGAGGAACAGCTTCTTTTCATGCTCCTTGTACGTCTCGCTCCACGCCACACGGAAGGAGCACACCGCCACGCCGTTCTGCGTGGTGCGCATCTCAGGGTCAGCCACCAGCCGCCCCTGTACCATCGTCCTGTTCAGCATTCGCCCACCTCCCGGTAGTCCACAATGCCCCGCAGCTTTTTGGTCATGCGGCAGTAGGCGCACTTTTCGCAGCGGCGCGGGGCGATCCTGCCCTCCTTGATGGCCTGATACCGTGGAGCGCGATCCTCCACCTCCGCCAACTTGGCGGCCAGCTCTCCGTCAGGGATATACAATGCTCCAATGTCCGGTGCGTCCTCCTTTGTGCCCACCGCCAGAATAAACGGCAGCATGTGGCCCTCGATGGCCTGATAGATAGCGCCCTGAATGTCGTAGCCGTAAGCCTGAACAAAGGGGACTTTCGCAAACTCCTCTTCCGACCACACATCCTTCATGTCCCGCATGGCCTTCTGATCCACCAAAGCGCCGTCACACATGCCCAGCGCCGCCGCCGTATCCGGGAACCGCTCCACGATCCGGCGGCAGATGCCGGCGTCCAGCAGGCTGTCGATCTTTACCTTGAAGGGGACGCCCGCGATCTCGCCGGTCAAAATCACCTGCTTCTTTCCGGACATAAGCAGCATATACAGCTCATCCGCCTCCATCCGGGCGATCACATCCTGCGCGTGAACGTATTCCGCTTTCAGGCTGCCGTCCCGCTTGAATATCTCCGGATGCTGGGCATGAAACACCGGCAGCTCACCGGAAAAATAAGCGTCGATATAGCCGCCCACCAGCATCGCCGTGGAAGCGGCGGGAGCGTATTCGCCCCGCAGCTCCGCCAGCGCCGCCGCCTCGCAGCGGTCAAAAGCCTTGAACTGGGTAGAACCCATGTAGGCCATGTTCATCTCAGGGGAGAAATAGTTCTCCGCAGTCACTACAGGCAGCGCCATCACAGCACCTCCTCGGTCTCACCGGCATTCTCCGGCGCACTCTCCGCCTCCGGCTGCTCTGCAGCGGCGGCTTCCTTGCGCTTCTGGGCGCAGGCGGCGCACAGGGATACGCCGTAATGCTTGGCAGTGTAGGCCGCCAGCCAGCGGGGATCTTTGCCCATTGCCGCTTCAATAGCGCCGCCGCAATCCGCACAGGGCGGCACTGTCTGCTCTTTCTTGACCCTCGGCTTAAAGGGCCGGATACGGATGCCGTCCGTAAACCCGCCATCCTGCGGATCACGCACCTTGTGGTCAATGTAAAGCTGGATCTGCTTGCCCACCAGCGTATCCGCCTTTGCGTCGCCAAACAGCTTACGCAGCGTTTTGCGGTTGGTGGAGTTGATAATGAGCGGCCTTACCTGCATAATGCCAGGAACACGTTCTTCCTTGAAAGAAAGCACATCCTTGTTTTCCTTGCCGCGCTGGAGCGTCACCATACCGTTCCACAGGGCGTCAATGGTCAGCACCGGCTCCACATCATCGTCGATATCCTCAGCGCCGAGATATTCAGAATCACGCATCTGCCCCAGACGTTCGTCGCCGGTCAGCTTACGCAGATTATCTTTTGTCATCATAATTCAGTTACCTCCAATACATCGGAATCCGTCACACGGGTGGCGATCAGCTGCAAGCCCTTGGCCTTGCACTTGGCATAGAGCTTGTCCCGGCTCTCCTTGTCCAGCCGCTCCGCGCCGTCGATCAGGATGATTTGCAGCTGTCCCGGCTTGCTGACCGTGATATCCACGCACAGCTCCAGCAGTTCACCGTCGGACAGGTTGGAAATGGGCAGGCCGTGGATCAGCGGTACACCATTCTCTACCGTCAGCCCCTCAACGGGGATCGTTGCCGTTTCAAGGATCTTGGCGGGCAGTTCCCGCGCCAGTTCGATCTTCCGGGTCAGCTCCTGCGACTGCTCCGTAAGCGCGTCCACCTCATGCTGCATGGCCCTCATGCGCTGGTACTCATTGAGGTGCTTCCGCATGCTCTCTGCCGTATCCAGATCCTGCTGCAAGGCGGAAGTATCTTCCGGGGCCGCCTCCGCATATTCGCTGGCCGTGCCCATGTCCTTTTCCAGCTTGGCAACGGCGGTCTCATATTGGGCGTGAACAACGGCGGCACGATCCTCACGGCGGCGCTCCAGACTGCCCAATTCCTCCTGAGCCGCGCTGATCTCCGCACGCAGCCGCTCGATCTGTCCGATCAGCTCAGAGCGCTCACGGGCCAGATCCCTGTCAATGGCAGCCAGCGCCACATCCCGCTCTCCGGCAATTCCGCGCATTTTCGCGTCATAGCTGTCCCGGAAGGTCTTGGCCCGCTCAATGCGGCTGTTCCGATCCTTCAGGCGCTCCAGCTCACGGTACTTTTCGCCGACAGGGTAGCTGTCCCAGCGGTCAAAGTCATAGCCGGACGGGATATCTCTGGCAATGTCGGCGATGAATGCCTGCTTGTTGCGGATGTCCCGGTTCAGGTTCTGGCGGGACTGGTAGTAAATGCCGTTCTCCGCCTGAATATCCGCCAGCACCTCAAGGATGTGCTTCGAGTAGTCCACGCCCTGCGGGATCTCGCCGAACTGCTCCATGATCCAGTTGGTGTCCCACGGAAATTCGATCAGCGAGAGGATCACACGGTTTTTCTCCTGCCGGGACAGTTGGGTGAACTCCACCGGATTCAGCTGGAGCGGCGTGAAGATCTTCGACAGGAACTCCGCCGGCCGTGTCTGAAGCATGGAGCCGTCCCGCACCTTCACCGTTCCGGCAGACTTGGCGCTCATGGCCTTGCGGTCAACGGAAAGGCCGGTGTCCGTCTCAATAATGATCTCGCCCTCGTCTGCGCCTTTATGTACGACATAATCCCGGTCAGAGCGGTTGGTCAGGGCATACCGGATGGAATCCAACACCGAGGTTTTCCCGCTGCCCTTGGGGCCGGAAATCTCCACAGAGCCGCCATCCAGCGACATATCCCGGATTCCGAACATGTTCTTGATCACGATTTTTGTTGTTTTCATTGACAAAACTCACTTTCTCCCCTATCATGGGGATAGCTTAGATTGGCTTGTGCCAGTCCCGCCCCGACGGAGTGCCTTTCTCCGCCGGGGCTTTTTTTACTTACATCATCACGACCACACTGCCGTCGTCGATCATGTCCTTCAGCGCTTCCTCCAGATATGCCTTGATGGTCTTGCGGGCCGCCAGCTTCCACATGCCGCCGTCCGCCTCGGTAAAGGTAATGCCCCGCTCGTCAATGCGGATCAGGAACAGGCCCTCCGGCTGCTCCACCTCTTGGAAGGTACGGTAAGGCCGCAGCTTCACCAGCGGGCGGATCGTGCTGTTCTGCTGGAGCGAAACGCCCTTCTGCGTGACCACCGTCGTTGCCACGCCAATGTCGTTGTATGTGACCTTCGCGCCGCAAGTGATCTGGCTCAGCAGCGTCAGCGTGTAATCTCGGTCGCCGCCATCCTGAAAGCGGGTCTGCAAGGCCACAGCCGCCTTGTCAAAGGCCATCTTCACCTCGCCGTCCCAGCCGGGAACGTCCTTTGCCTGCGCCTCGTAGTAGAAAATACGCTCCTCCCGCAAGTCCTTCTGCGGATGGCCAAAGCAGGCCACGGTCATGTGATCCTTCACGGACAGATACAGCTTGTCCGCACAGCGATCAACGCTGACGCCCTCCGTCCTGACCATCTGCACCAGCGCGTCCAGACTGTTCAGAGACAGGCAGCTCTGATAGACCGCCTCCGGGATGATCTCCCGCGCCTCGCCGTCCTTGTCTACCACATATGCCTTTCCGAGTGCATCTTTGTAGATTTCCGGCTTTGCCAGTTCCTCGATCTTTTCAATGGCTTCCTTCAACATGATTCTTTCTCCTTTTTTATTCAAAATTGACCAGCTTCAAGCGGGCCGGTGCTTCCTGTTCGCTGCCGTCAACGGCAATCTGGCCGGGAATCTGCGGCACCATCTCCACCACCGTATGCTCGTCCACGGCGTACAGCATCGTGGTGGCGGGGTTGGACGGGGCCAGCGTCGTCTTGACCAGACAGTTGACCACGATGTTCTGGCGGGTGTCGTCGGGGCAAAGCTCCAGCGTGATGGTCACTTTGCGCTTTGCCTTGGCGGCTGTGTTGGGGTCGAAGATGTTCTCCATCAGGTGCGGCATTTCGTAGTCCACGCGCTCCTGAAAGGCGCCCCGGCACATCTGCAAGATAGACCGCTGGACCTCTTCTCGGTTTTCGATCTGCAAAATAATTCCTCCTTTTCAGCGGGCGTTGCCCGCAAAATCATCTCTTGTGTCTGTGAGCCATCTGGGCCTTCTTCACGGAAGCCTGCCGCTTTCCGGCGCTGGCGATCCGTGAAGTCTCAGCGGCTGCGGCCCGTGCGGCATACACCTTATCCCGCGCCGCCCGATACTCGGCGTACCCGTGAGGGCAGTGCAGCATGCAGTCGCCACTCCTGTCCGGGCAGTCCGGCGTACAGGGGCTTTGCGGTGTCACCGGGTACTCCTGCATCACGCTCATACCACCACCTCCTGTTTCGCTTTCAGGCGGCTCTTTTTCTTTTGGTATCGCTTGTCTGCCCGCCAGCCCTCTGGATCTGTAAGCCTGTACTGCCGCTCTCGTTCACGGTTGTACTCCCGAATGTGGTCGCGGTGTTCAGCCCGCCACTTGGCCATATAGGCCGACCGGTCAGGGCGCTTTTTCTCCCGCTCCCGGCGGCGCTCCTCGGTTTTCCCGTCATACCACCCCTTGTACTTGTAGCTGGCCTGATAACAGGTTGTGGAGCAGTAGTAGGTGGTGGCCTGCCGTTTCCCGTCTCGCGGCACCTGACGTACCCACGGCGTATCCGCCGTAGTAACGAAGCTCTTTCCGCAAACGCCGCAGGTGCGGAACAGCGTCAGCCGCTTGTCCACGACCTTCCGCTTCGTGCTCATCCCGACACCTCCCCCATCAGGTCGAACAGGGAAATGTTCATGTCCTCCCGCTCAAACTCCTGAAGGTAGCCCACAGCGTCACGGAAATATCCGTTGTTCAGTTCACAGGCAAGACCCTTCCGCCCTGCCTTTACCGCCTCCAGCGGCACCGTGCCGATCCCGCCGAAGGGATCATACACAAGGTCGCCGGGGTTGCTGTACCGGTTGATGCAGCGGTCTACGATATCCAGCTGGAGAGGGCAGACGTGGAGCTGCTGGCGGCGCTGGCTCTGGGTGGTGTTCAGGGTACGCATTCGGTTGATATCGTCCCATACCTCATCCGTCCAGCTTCCGGGAGCCACCACCATGAAGGTGGCGGGCAGTTTCCCGTTTTCGTCCAGCTCCTTTGCCATGCGGACGTGTTCGGCGTAGTCATACACCGTGTCCCGGCTGTACTTGCGGTAGGCCGCCTGGATCTTGCCGGTGTCCATGGCCATGATCTCCTCTTTCGTCACCAGCCGGTCGCCGGAGGAGCGCCAGTACCCGTGAGCGTCTATCTGCCACTGGGCGCGAGTGTATTCCTCTTTGGTCTTATGTACCGGCTCATCGGCGTAGGCTTTGCTCCGGTCGGTGGGCAGCTTCCGGAACAAAAGAATGTATTCCGGGCAGCCTACGCCCATCTTGGAACCGTCCTTGCACTGCTCCGTCCAGCCCAGCCGGTACGTCTGGTTGTTCTCCCGCACCACATCCGTGACCACCGTAATCATGCCGAAGTAGGCAAAGCCGTGCTGCATATAGTGCCGGATGCACATGGCATGGAACGGCTCCATGGTGGGCATTCCCATGCCGGTGGCATTGCCGAACAGCACCCGATCCTTGACGTGGCAGCAGAACACGCGACCCGGCTTCAGCACCCGCAGCAGGTTAGGGCTGAGATAGTCCATCTGCTCAAAGAACCGGCGGGTATCCTCGTTGTGGCCGAAGTCGTTATAGCTGGGGGTGTATTCGTAGTGGTTGGAAAACGGGATGGAGGTCAGAATCATGTCCACGCTGTTTTCGGCCATCCGTGCCGTTTCCTCCACGCAGTCGTTATTCACCAGCGTGTAATTTTTGCCTTTCACTTCCACGCGCTCCACTCCTATACTTCTGGCCATGCGCTCCGTCTGCACAGAACCGCTCAGGCCGTATTTCTGCACGATCTCCCGCATCTTGCCTTGCAGGTACTCGTGCTGCTTCCATTTCTCCATCAGCACACGGTAAATGGGGTCTTCCGCCGCCGTGTAAATAATGTCGATCACCACCTGCTCCGTTTGAAGGAAGCGGTAAATGCGGTGTACCGCCTGAATGAAATCGTTAAATTCATAGTCGATACCGACGAAAATCGCCCTGTGGCAATGGCGCTGGAAGTTGCACCCGCTGCCGCTCAGGCTCTTTTTGGTGGCAAACAGCCGGCAGCGGCCCTCCGAGAAGTCGATCACCCGCTTCTCCCGTTCGGCATAATCCATGCTGCCGTAGATGTCCACGGTGTCCGGCAGAGCCTTGCAGACGGCGTGGCGCTCTGCCTCCAGATCGTGCCACAGGATAAAGTGCGCTTCCGGGTCACTGTCCACGATCTCTTTCGCCACGGCCACACGCTCGTCAATGCTCTCCCGCTTCTCCCGTGACGCTTCCGCCAGCGATACCGCCGCGTCGTGCATCAGCTTGAATTGGCCGTCCCGGTCAGCGTCCTCGCCGTACCGGCCCCGCACAATGTGTGTCCGCACATCCAGCGGCGGCAGCGCATAGCCGGTGTCGTCATAGCCTAGGTCAGAGGGCTTCCCGATAAACAGCGCCCAGCTGGACACCCACAGCCAGAACTCATCCTCCTTGTGGGGGTACAGCGTCAGGTTGTTGGCCTTGGTGCTGTCCCGCTGGAAAAACCGTGTCAGAGCCTGTCCCGTGTCCATGATCTCAAGGTACCCGGCGTAGTGGATCAGCTCCTTGTACCGGTTGGGCGATGGGGTAGCCGTGGAAACCAGCTTGTACTTTACGCCCTGAAATTTCGGCAGGAACGTCTGGTAGGTCTTGCTGCCGAACGAGCGCAGCACCGACGCTTCATCCAGCGCCACGGCCGTGAACCGCGTGGGGTCAATGTCCCCGTCCCGCACCCGCTCATAGTTGGTCATTAAGATATCTCCGGCGGCGCTGTCCGCCTCCGCCATGGTGGTGATGTACTCCGGCGCCGCGTAATGCAGCAGCTCCACCGCGTCCCGGGTGAACTCCTGCCGCACGCCCAGCGGCAGCACGATCAGGGCCTTGCCGCCCTCATGGCGCACCGCCTGATGGCAGAACTCCAGCTCCTGCACAGTCTTGCCAAGGCCGAAGCTCTCAAACAGCGCCCGCCTGCCGCCCCGCAGTGCCCATAAAACAGCGTCCCGCTGGTGCGGCTTCAGCGCCGGGTTGATCTCCTCCGGCGGCAACGTAAAGCCTGTCTCACTGGCCAGCACGATCTTGGAGCGGAGAAATTCAAGATACGTCTCCACCGATCACCGCCGCCCTTCCAGCCGGTCGATCAGGTGCATGAACTGCACGGACACGCTCAGCGCGCCGGCCAATACGAAAAACAATGTCATACCGTCCATTGTGTGCTCTCCTTCTTTTGTGGCTTGTCCATCAGCAGCGGGGCATCACCCCGCTTTCTCCTCTTTTTGTTCTTCCGGCTCGATTTTTGTCACAATGACCGTTCCGGTAAGGCCGTTGTTTTCCAGTGTCGCTTTCACCAGATACTCCAGCGCCGCCTTGAAGCAGTCCATTTTCATCCACTCCCTTCTTATGCACGATATGCGCACACTGCTTGTCTGCTTTCATAGTTACCTGTGGCGAGGTGGCGTTCAGTCGATTAAACATTGTCGGCAAAAAAAAGCTCATCTACGGTAACATTCAACGCATGCGCAATTTTCAGAAGCGTATCCGTCTTTGTCACAGACGTGCGGCCCGTCTCCAAACCGTTGATAATAGAACGCGAGACACCGGATTTTTCAGAAAGCTCCGACTGCGAAATGCCACGGCTCATTCTCACTTCTCTAATTCTGTACCCCACGGTAGCACCTCCTTTCTCCGTTGCTGCAATTAGTTTAATCCACTAAACCACATTTGTCAAGTCGATTAAACACAACGTTTGGGGATAATACTCACCAAATTTATGCTGTCATGTTTGTGTGTTTTGTCAATTAAACTTTTTGCTTGACTTTCTGTTTAATAGGTTATACAATTATAGCAACACAGTAATACAACTAAGGGGTAACAGGTATGAAGCTCGGAGAATATATCAAGGCATACAGAGATGAGCGGGGGATGAGTATGCGCGATTTTGCAGCATCCACCGGTCTAAGTCTGGGGTATCTGTCCATGCTTGAAAATGACAAGAATCCCAAAACAGGCGCTCCCATCACCCCATCTATAAAAACATTTAACGCTGTGGCAGCAGCGACAAATACAACTTTGAACGAGTTGCTTTCCCTTGTAGACGGCAACGTTTCACTTGACGATGTATTCATTCCCAACGTCATTCAAATGCCTGTCATGCGGAAAATCCCGCTGGTCGGCTCCATTGCCTGCGGTACGCCCATTCTGGCTGAGGAAAATCTGGATGGTGATGTAGAAGCCCCCGACCACGTTCGTGCCGATTTCGCCCTCCGCTGCAAGGGCGACAGTATGATTAACGCCCGTATTTTTGACGGTGACATTGTGTACATCCGTCAGCAGGAATCCGTGGAGCATGGCGAGATTGCCGCCGTACTGATCGGTGATGAAGCTACCCTAAAGCGCGTATACATGTATGACGACTGCATTTCTCTGGAAGCAGAAAACCCCCAGTACAAGCCCATGGTGTACCGGGGGGAGGAGATGAACAATATCCGCATTTTGGGTAAGGCCGTCGCCTTTACCAGTGTGATACGATAAGAGGTGATTCAAGCATGGACTTGCTGATCGGCTTTATACTCGCAATTGTTGTTGGAGCCTTTCTACAACACGGCTTTTCTGCCATTGTTGGCAGAGAATCTATCATTGACAAAATCACCGGCAGCAAGAAAGAGGATGGTGTGACCGGTAGAATTGCGCCACCTGCGAACAGAGTTCCGCCGGACAGAAAACTTTCAGGTGTTAAACCGGAAGTCGTCCCAAGAGAGCAGGAAAACTCACAGCACGAGAAGATCGGCTTGACTTCCGCAGAAGCTGTGCCCGGTAAAAAGGGCAAGCTTTCTGTCAGCATTGTCGTTTTGTCTGCCCTGCTACTTGTTTCTATTGCTGGAAACGTGTACCTGTACTCCGCAATGGATAAAGCGCGTTCCGACGCTGCATACATTCAGTCAGAAAGAGAAAAAGAGATAAAATTGAAAGAGGATTTGCTTGAAAAGTATCAGGAAACTACGGACACGTTAGCTTTTTGGAGTGCAAGAGGCTGCGTTGTAAAGGATGGGTCTTCTGTCTATCATGAGGATATTTACTGCACGCAGACAGACGAAGATGACCTGTCTGTCCTGTCTATCAAGGATGCTTTGAGCAGAGGATATACTCCATGCGACAGGTGCGCAAACGAGTGGAAAGCCCTCTATTTCAAAAGCATCAGCTAACGCACATCGTTTATGTAAATAAAAAGACTGCCCCGGTCTCGCACACCGGAGCAGTCGTGTAGAACGTATCCACCTCGCCACAAGGGGAGTAGTCTACCCTTTTATGGTAGCACACCCAGAAAGGATTGTCAAATGCAAACGAAAAATGTCATGCGGGCAGCGCTGTACCCTCGTGTGTCCACCGAGGAACAGGCGAAGTTCGGCCTGTCCATCCATGACCAGCAGAATGATCTGGAGCGGTACGCCAACGAACACGGTATGAAGATTGTGGGCGTCTTTGCCGATGCCGGATTCTCTGCCCGAAAGAAGATCGAGAAGCGCCCCGCCATGATGGCCCTGCTGGATGCCGTCCGGCGGGATGAAGTCGATATCGTCCTTGTCACAAAGCTGGATCGTTGGTTTCGTAACATCGGCGAATACTACAAGGTACAGGAGATCCTTGAAGCCCACAATGTATCGTGGAAAACCATCTACGAGGATTACGAAACCACCACCGCCTCCGGCCGCCTGAAAATCAATATCATGCTGGCAGTTGCGCAGGACGAAGCCGACCGCACCAGTGAGCGTATCAAAAAGATCAACGAAGGAAAACGTGCCCGCCGTGAAGCTCTGACTGGTGATAAGCCCTTTGGATATGCCATCGTCAACAGGAAATTTGTCAAAGACCCGAAAACGGAAGCCGCCGTCAATGCTTTCTTTCATAAATACATGGCCTGTGGCTCCATGTCCGCCACGCTGGACTACATCCGCGAGGAATACGGTATTGCCATTCCGTACCAGACCGCACGGAAAATGACATTAAACTCCGCCTACTACGGTACATATTACGACACAGAGGGCATGACGCCCCCTTACATCACAAAGGAGCAATACGATATGATACAGGCCATGCGTCCTAAACGGGTAAAGAGGACAGACGAAAACCGCACCTATGTGTTTTCCGGTCTGATCCGCTGCGGAGACTGCGGCGGCCGCATCGGCGGCAAGGTCAATCAAGACCAGAAAACGTACCACTATAATTGCTCCAACCACTTTTGCCGCCGTAAGCCCTGCGAGAATAACCGTTCCATCAGTGAGCGGAAGTTGGAAAAGTACCTGTTGGACAATGTAGAAAGCAAGTTGGAACTCTATAAAGCCGAAGTCCCAGATCTTCAGGAAAACACAGTTGAAAAAGATTATCGCCCTGAGATCAACGCCCTGCGCGGCAGGCTGTCCCGCCTGAAGGATCTCTATCTCAACGAAATGCTCACCATGGAGGAATACAAAAAGGACTATACCACCATCACCGAAAAGATTCAGGAACTCGAAATAAAACAGCAGCCTCCGCGACCTTCAAACCTACCTCAGATCGAGAAGCTGCTGTCTGACAACTGGCGCGATATGTACGGGAATCTTTCCCCTATACAAAAGCGTGAATTCTGGAGGATCATCCTTCAAGAAATCCGCTGGTTTCCAGACCGCCATATTGAATTTGACTTCAATTTTTAATGCCTAAAACTACTACACAAGCAACATCCCTCTGTACTTGGTGAAATATAAATGTTGGGCATGGCGATTCCCCTTTCCGCATTTCTCCCTCATATATATGTAGCGCAGAGGAAAAGAATGTGCTATAATCCATTATTATTCACATCACACGACAGGAGAGAACCGCCATGAAAGCACTGCGTCCCTATCCCAAGATCACCATCACCCCCAAGGGGGAAGCCGCCCTGACAGGCGGGCACCCGTGGGTCTACGAGGGCGAGGTGACCACCGTCGACGGCACGCCCGAGGACGGCACCCTGGTGGACGTGGTGAGCCGCCGGGGCAGTTGGCTGGGCTGCGGCTTCTACAACAGCCACTCCAAAATTCGCGTGCGGCTTCTCAGCCGCAACGCCAACGACGACTTTTCCGACGCCTTCTGGGAGCGCCGCGTCCGCTACGCCTGGGACTACCGCAAGACCGTCATGGGCGAGACCGACAGCCGCTGCTGCCGCGTTATTTTCGGCGAGGCCGACCTGTTCCCCGGCCTGACGGTGGATCGGTTCGAGAGTGTGCTGGTGACCCAGACCCTGAGTCTCGGCATGGAGCGCATCAAGGATCGCCTGTTCCCTCTGCTGGTAAAGGTGCTGCGGGAGGACGGACAGGATATCCGGGGCATCTACGAGCGCAACGACGTGGCCCTGCGGGAGCGGGAGGGCATGGCGCAGAACAAGGGCTGGTACGCCCTGCCCGGCGAGATGCCGCCGGAGAAGACCTGCGTGGACATTACGGAAAACGGTATCGTCTACACCGTGGACTTTGAAAACGGCCAGAAAACCGGCTTTTTTCTCGACCAGAAGTATAACCGCCTTGCCGTGGCCAAGCTGGCCAAGGGCAAGACGGTGCTGGACTGCTTCACCCATACCGGCAGCTTCGCCCTGAACGCCGCCAGGGGCGGCGCGGCTCATGTCACCGCCGTGGACGTGTCGGAGTTCGCCGTGCAGTGCGCGGCGGAGAACGCCCGCCGCAACGGGCTGGGCGGCGTCATGGACTGCGTGGCCGCCAACGTGTTCGACCTGCTTCCGGAGCTGGAAAAGCAGCCCAGAAAGTACGATTTCATCATCCTCGATCCCCCCGCCTTCACCAAAAGCCGCAAGACGGTGCACAACGCCATGACCGGCTATAAAGAGATCAACTACCGGGCCATGAAGCTGCTGCCCCGGGGCGGGTATCTTGCCACCTGCTCGTGCAGCCACTTCGCCACGGAGGAGCTGTTCATCAAGATGCTCCACAGTGCCGCCCGTGACGCGGGGGTGCAGCTGCGGCAGATTGAAGCCCGCCAGCAGTGCGCCGACCACCCCATCCTCTGGGGCGTGGAGGAGACGAATTATCTGAAGTTTTTTGTGTTTCAGGTGGTGTAAAAGGGAATTTCGTCCCCTCGGGGACGAGGCACTTTTGCCCGTGGCGGCAAAAGTACTCAAAAACGCCACTTAAACCTGCGGTTTAAGAATCCGCGCACGCTGTACTGTGTAAGCTGTCGCAATGGTTCAAGTTTTGCGGTGTAATTCCAGGTAGATGCTACGGCGGCATAGCCGCCGAGATCGGAGGCTAAAAACATGCCCCCGGCATGTTTTCTTAACGCCCCGACGTATCAACTTTCTTCCTGCGCCGCTGCCGCTGATGTTATCAACGGTAGAACCAACAGCGTTGTTCGGCGTAGGCATCAGCGGCAGCGGCGCCGGAGCTGAGACGATCCTTTTAACGAAACGAAAAGAAAATACTTACGCAAACGTGAGGTATGCACTCCTACCTCCGCACAACGCATAGCGCGCCGGGAGGTGAAGGAACCGGAGGTTCCTTCCGGTGTTTTTGCCTACTTTTGTCACTGT
>OLSQ01000561.1_pt1 | contig 35914 bp, 27 predicted proteins | sample 1672561 | NCBI WGS metagenome assembly OLSQ01 (sample SAMEA3136699, study PRJEB25190) | human gut metagenome | biome: human gut; feature: human-associated habitat; material: faeces | place: Austria | collected 2013
GCCGTGCCGCAGCCGCCGAAGCGGTGCTTAAGCCGCTAGGCGGGAATTGTGCGGTATTGCCATAGGGAAAAAATGAAGCAAACCGTATGCTTATAAAGCAAACGCTATTGCATCTCCTGGCGCAAGCCCCCCGTCACTCACTTTTCCACCGCCATTGCGATCTGCTCGCGGGTGATGGGCAGCTCATAAAAGCGTTTGTGGGTGGCGTGGTAGATGGCATCGGCCACGGCGGGCAGCGGGGTGTTGATGACGACCTCACCGATGGACTTTGCGCCAAACGGGCCGGTGCCCTCGTAGCTGCTCTCAAAACTTACGTCAATATGTCCAATATCAGTGCGGCAGGGGATCTTGTACTGCATCAGGGAGCTTTCGCGCGGCATGCCGCGGTCATTGTAGGTCACATTCTCGGTCAGCGCCATGCCGATGCCCTGCAAAATGCCGCCCTCGGCCTGCACGCGGGCCAGGTTCGGGTTTACAGGGGTGCCGCAGTCAACCGCGGCCACATAGTTCACCACCTGGGCTTCGCCGGTTTCCAGGTCAACTTCCACTTCGGCGGCGCCAACCATAAACGGCGGGGGCGAAATCTCCGAGCTGTGGGTCACGGTGGCTTCCAGCGCCACCGTGTTGCCGCACTGGGATGCCGTTGCAATGCTGGCCAGCGGTACGCGCTGGGTGCCATCCTCGCTCGTCACGGCATCGCCGGTAAACAGCACGGCGGCTTTGTCCAACCCAAGCAGCTGTGCCCCCAGGGTGCAGATCTTATCTTTCAGTTCCAGCGCACACTTTTCCACAGCCTTGCCGGTCACATAGGTTGTGCTGGACGCATAGGAACCGGAATCATAGGGGGAAGAATCGGTATCTGCGCCCAAAACCGCAATGTTTTCCAGCGGGCATTCCAGCACTTCGGCAGCGATCTGCGCCAGGATCGTATCGCAGCCTGTGCCCATATCCGCTGCGCCGATGGAGAGGGTATAGAACCCGTCATCGTTAATTTTCAGCGTGGCACTGCCCACGTCCACATGGTCGATACCGGAGCCCTGCATGGCCATGCCCATGCCAACAGCACGCACCTTGCCGTTGCCGATCTCGCGCACGGGGTACTTATGGTCCCAATCCATCCTGTCATGCACGGTTTTCAGGCAGCGGTCCAGCGCACAGCTGGTGTTGACCTGGCCATAGTAAGCGGGCATAACATCGCCCTCATGGATAATGTTGCGCTGCCGGAGCTCGAACGGGTCCATCCCCAATTTGTCGGCTAGCTCATTCACAGCGGATTCCACCGCAAACAGACCCTGGGTTGCGCCGTACCCGCGGTACGCACCCGATGACATGTGGTTGGTGTAAACAACATCGCTGACAAAGCGGAACGCTTCGGCCTTGCCGTACAGCGGGATGGACTTGTGGCCCGAAAGCCCCACCGTTGTGGGGCCGTGCTCACCGTAAGCGCCGGTGTTGGAAAGGGTGTGCAGGTCAATGCCCTTGATGATGCCGTCTTTTGTTGCGCCCAGCCGCACGTGCATCTCCATCTCATGGCGCGGGGTTGAAGCCGTCTGGCTTTCAAAGCGGGTATAGATGATCTTGCTGGGCTTCTTCGTTTTCCAGGTAACAAAGGCAGGGTAAACCTCGCACACGGACGTCTGTTTTGCGCCGAACCCGCCGCCGATGCGCGGCTTGGCAACGCGGATCATGGATTTGGGGATGTGCAGGGCGTTTGCCAAAATGCGGCGGCAATGGAACACGATCTGCGTTGAGCTGAGCACATTCAGCCGCCCGTAAGCATCAATGCTGCAATACGTGCGGAAGGTTTCCATCATGGCCTGCTGGCAGGCGCGGGTGTGGTAGGTGTGGTCAATGACCACATCGCACCCAGCCAACACCGCCTCAATATCACCCTCGCCGGATTCATCGTGGGCGCAGAGGTTGCGGTTCTTGTCAGCTCCGATGCCGGGAACAAGGGCTTCCCAGTTATCCTCCGGGTGTACAAGAGTAGGGTTATCGAGCGCTGTGTGGAAATCCAGCACCGCGGGCAGAACTTCATATTCCACCTGAATCAGCTTCATCGCCTTATCGACGCATGTTTCGTCTTTGCCCGCAAGGATCGCAACAACATCCCCGGCAAAGCGGACATGGCGGTCGATCACAAGGCGGTCGTAAGGGCTCATTTCGGGGTAGGTCTGGCCCGCCTGGGTGTAGCGGCGGGCGTTCTGGTCCACATCTTTCCAGGTGTAAATCACCTCCATGCCGGGCACAAGCATGGCGCGGGAGGTATCAATATTTTTGACGATCGCATTGGCGTGGGGGGAGCGCAGCAGCTTGACGATGAGACAGTCCTGCGGGATAACATCATCCATGTACACAGGCTGGCCGGTTACAAGCTGCATGGCATCCTTCTTGCGCACAGGCTGGTTCACAGTTTTCATTGGGCAGCCTCCTTTGATTTTTTCCACGCCAAAAAGTTCTGGATCCCGCGCAGCTGGCCTTCGTACCCGGAGCAGCGGCAAAGGTTGCCCGCAAGGTATTCCTTGATCTCCTCCTCATTGGGGTCGGGTTTTTCGCGGAAAAGGGCCAGCGCATTCATGATAAAGCCGGGGTTACAGAAGCCGCACTGCTCGGCCCCCTGGTCAGCGATGAACGCGCCGAACTCAGCGGCTTCCTCCTGCAGGCCCTCCAGTGTGGTAACGCTGCGGCCATCCACCCGCGCCGCCAGTACAGAGCAGGAAAGCACCGGCTTTTCGTCCAAAAACACGGTGCACAGCCCGCAGTTGGCGGTTTCGCACCCGCGCTTAACGCTTTTGCAGCCTAAAGAGCGCACCAGATCAATCAGCAGGGTATCGGGGGCGATCTCAGCAGCTGTTTTTTTATGGTTCAACGTAAAATGAATTTGCATCAGAGCACCTCCAGGTTCCCCAGTGCCTGTACGGCACGCTTGACAAGCACCCCCACCAGATGGGTGCGGTAGGCGGCACTGCCGCGCAGGTTGCTGCCGGTGGGCACCGCAGCCTGTACGGCGGCGGGCAGCTCATCCGGGGCGGCCGTGGGGCAGACAAGCATGGCTTTCATGGGGCGTGCACCGATGGCAAAGCGGTAGGCTCCATCCGCCGTGCGTGCAGCAGCGCAGGTCAAAATCGGGAAGTCCGTCTGGGTGGCCCGCACAGACTGGTAATGCACGGCAAGCCCCGGCGTCTTTTTTATGTAAACATGGGTCAAAATATCACGGTCATAGGGCAGGGCGGCAAACTGTGCAATGGGCATCCGGCCTGCTTTGTACAGCTCCACATCGCAGTCCAGCGCCAGCAGCAGCGTTAATACGTCTGAAAAGCCAAACCGCCCGTACACGCTGCCGCCCACGGTGGCGCAGTTGCGGAACTGCACCCCCACAATATGGCGCACGGCCTCCCGCATGGCGCCGTTGGTGGCCGCGTTCAGCGCGGCGTGGGTTTCCAGGCTGCGCAGCGTTGCCATGGCGCCAATGGCAAATTCGGTATCGGTTTCTTCAATGGTATCCAACCCCAGCGCAGATAGGTCAATGGCTGTGCCAACGCTGATTTTTTCCATTTTCAGCCACAGCATCCCTCCCAGCACCCGGTTCGGGCGCTTCTGGTTCAGCTGCCATGCTTCTTCCAGTGTGGCGGGGCGGGCATATTCTCGAATCGTTATCATAGAATGCTCTCCGTTTTTGGGTAAAATCATACTTTTGTGTAGTACCACTTTTATTTTACCACAAATTCTGCTATAATTCCGTTGTTGTTTGAAAAACACAACGGAATATTGGTTTTAGAAGGAAGTAAGAAACATGAAAATGACCAAAATGACCGCCCTGCTGCTGGCCGCCGCTATGGCACTGACAGCCTGCGGTAGCACCGCTGCTGCCAGCAGTACCGCAGCCAGCGAGGCTGCTTCCGTAGAGGCTGCCGCAGCCCCGGAAGCCACTGCTGCACCGGAAGAACCTGCCGCCGAAACGGCGGTTACCTACCCGCTGACCGTTACCGACCAGCTGGGCCGCGAAGTTACCATTGAGGAAGAACCCAAAACCCTTGCCAGCGGCTACTACATTTCCACCAGCCTGCTGATTGCGCTGGGCGTGCAGAACGAGCTGGTTGGCGTGGAAGCCAAAGCCGACAAACGCAACCTCTACAGCCTGTCCGCCCCGGAGATCCAGTCCCTGCCCAGCATTGGCACCGCCAAAGAGTTTGACCTGGAAGGCTGTGCTGCGCTGGCCCCGGATCTTGTCATCGTGCCCGCCAAGCTCAAGGATTCCATCCCCCAGATGGAGGAAATGGGCCTGACCGTGCTGGCTGTTAAGCCGGAAAACCAGGCCGGCCTGTTCGGCGCGATCGAGCTGCTGGCACAGGCAACCAACACCACCGCCCGCGGCGAGGAGCTGAAAATGGCCATTGACAGCAACCTGGCCGCCCTGGCCGAAGCCGTTGCCGGCACCGATGCCCCCAGCGTTTACCTGGCAGGCAACAGCTCCGTGTTGGAAACCGCAGGCCCCGCCATGTATCAGAACACGATGATCGAAAACGCCAACGGCACAAACGCCGCCGCCAGCGTGGAAGATACCTACTGGGCCGAAGTTTCCTATGAGCAGATCCTGGATTGGAACCCCGATTACATCATTCTGGCATCCGATGCTGAATATGACGTTGATTCTGTTCTGAACGATGCTGCCCTGGCGGACTGCACCGCCGTCAAGGAGAGCCATGTTTACCAGCTGCCCCACGCTGTTGAGGCTGTGGATTCCCCCGTGCCGGCCAGCTTCCTTGGCAGTGTTTATCTTGCCAGCGTGCTGCACCCGGAGCAGGTGACCGAGGAGTATTACCACGCCGCTGCCGATGAATTCTATGGTAGCTTCTATGGCTTTACCCCCGAATCTTATGAATAATAACCGCAAACGCACGGCGCTGTGCCTTCTGGGCGCAACGCTCTGCGTTTTTATGGCCTTTGGTGCGGCACTTTATTTCGGCCGTTATCCCATAACCCTGCAGGCACTGCTGGCCGGGGACGCTATGGCAGTGCGCACCTTTACGGTACTGCGCCTGCCCCGTGCCGTGATGGCGCTGGCGGGCGGGTTCGGTCTTGGCGTGGCGGGCTTTGTGTACCAGACTGTTTTCCGCAATCCACTGGCAAGCCCGGATATCATTGGGGTATCGTCGGGGGCCAGTGTTGGCGCGGCATTTGCCATCTTGTTTGTCTCTTCGGGCACGCTGGGCACCACGGTATGCGCCTTTGCGGGCGGGCTGGCAGCGGTGTTTCTCTCGCTTGGCTTGGCGGCTGCCGCGCCGGGGCGCAGCAAGATGAACCTGGTGCTGGCGGGCATTGCCGTACATGCGCTGGCGCAAACTCTTTTGATGCTGCTAAAGCTGACTGCTGACCCGGAAAAAGAGCTGGCCAGCATTGAATATTGGATCATGGGCAGCCTGGCGGGGGTAACGCAAAGCCGGGTGTGGTTCCCCGTTCCAATGGTTATTTTCTGCTGCGCCGTAATTTTTGCTTTGCACCGTCAGGCGATGCTTTTATCCGTGGAAGAGGATGAAGCGCGGCTGCTGGGGGTTCCGGTGGGGCGGATGCGTTTTTTGCTGCTGACATTGGCAACGCTGGTGGTGGCCGCGGTTGTCAGCGTGACTGGGCTGATCAGCTTTGTCGGGCTGCTGGCCCCCCACTGTGCGCGGCTGCTGGCGGGGCACAACCGCCGCTCCACCAGCCTGCTCAGCGGGCTGGTGGGCAGCACGCTGCTGCTGGCGGCGGATACCATTGCCAAAACGGTGGCGGCAACCGAACTGCCGGTCAGTATCTTCACCTCGCTGCTGGGTGTTCCGTTTTTGCTCTATCTTATTATAAAGCTGGGGAGGGAGACGCGGTAATGTTCACTGTGGAGAATCTGGCCGTCCGTCTTGGCGATAAGAACATCCTGCAAAATGTTCATTTTACGATAGATACCCCCGGCCAGCTGGTGGGAATATTGGGGGCGAACGGCAGCGGAAAAACCACCCTGCTGCGCGCAGTGGCCGGGCTTTTGCCCCATACGGGGTGCTGCCTGATGGATGGTGTGCCGCTGGAAAGCCTTTCTACCAGGTGTCTGGCACAAACGGTCAGTTACATCCCGCAGCAAAGCGGAATTTCGGTGTCCATGTCTGCACGGGAAGTTGTGCTGATGGGCTGCAATCCCCGCCTTGGTGTGCTGCAAAGCCCCACCGCTGCCATGTGTGCGGCAGCGGAAGAAGCCCTGCGCACGGTAGGCCTGGCGGATAAAGCCGAGCAGGACTACCTGACGCTGAGCGGCGGCGAACGCCAGCTCTGTATTCTGGCACGTACCTTTGTGGAGGATGCGCCTTTGCTGCTACTGGATGAACCGGACAGCGCCCTGGACTTTGCCAACCGCAGCCATATGGCGGCGCTGCTGGCAGAATTTGTGCATGCAAGCGGCAAAACAGCGCTGATCTGCCTGCATGACCCCATGCTGATGCTGGACTGGTGCGATACGCTGATCGTGCTGCAAAACGGGCAGGTTGGAGCCATGCTGTACCCCAGAACCGACCCGGTTGAAGCGCTGCAATCCGCGCTGGCAGCAGTATACGGCCCGCTGGAACTGGTGCCCGTGACCGACCGCACGGGCCGGGTGCGGCTGGCGCTGCTGCCGTTATGAGGAAAGAAAAATGAAACCGAAGATTCGTGTGATGCTCTGCGATGATATCGGCGAGCGCTTTTTTGGCGAAGGCCCCTGCCGCCTGCTGCACCGGATTGAAGAGACCGGCTCACTGCGGGCGGCGGCACAGGCCATGGGGCTTTCTTACTCCAAAGCGCTGCGCATGGTCAAGCGGGCGGAAAAAGAATTGGGCTTTGCGCTGACCCGCAAAACCATTGGCGGGCGCGGCGGCGGGGGCAGCACCCTGACGGATGAAGCCCGCAATTTTATGGAAAGGTATGAGGCTTACCGTGATGCCTGTGTACAGACTGACCGCGAGCTCTATTATAAGTTCTTTCCGGGTGAGCGGTAAGCGCCACCTGCTGTTGACCGGCGGGCGCGGTACGGGAAAAACCACCCTGCTGCGTGCGCTGGTGCCATTGCTTTGCCCCGGGGCACAGGAAATTACCACAGCAGTGTACCCTGCGGACCGTGTGGAAATTCGAGAAAGTATGGGCGGAAAAATAGCGGTGATCGGCCGCTTTGACCCGGCACTGCCCCCAGGCGAAAACCGGATGCGCCCCGTGGCGGACGGCTTTTTGCTGCTGGGTGTACCCGCCCTGCACCGCATGGCGGCAGGGGAGAGCGAATGGGCGGTGCTGGATGAACTCGGTTACCTTGAAAATAGCTGCCCCGAATTCCGGCAGGCAGTGGAAGCGCTGCTGGATGCAAAGCGCGTTCTCGCTATTGTGCGTAAGCAGGATACCCCATTTTTAACCGCACTGTGCGCCCGGCAGGATGCCTTTGTGGTGGATTTGGACGATCCCGCGCCCGCTCTCGGCTGCGTGGTCATGGCGTCCGGGCTGGGGCGGCGGTTCGGCGGAAACAAGCTGATGGCGGATTTTTGCGGTGCACCGCTGATCGCCAATGCGCTGGCTCTAGCCGCCCTGCCGCTGCTGGCCTGCCGCATTGTCGTGACCCGCTCGGAAGAGGTTGAGGCGCTCTGTAACGCGCAGGGCGTCCCCGTTCTGCGCCATGCGCAGCCCTACCGCAGCGATACGGTCCGGCTGGGGCTGGCGGCATTGCTGGGAAAAGAGCCCGCTTTGCGCGGCTGCCTGTTTCTGCCGGGGGACCAGCCGCTGCTCACGCAGCAAAGTGTGGAAGCACTGGCGCTGGCAGCGGCCCCCGATGCCATTGTGCGGCTGTGCGCTGCCGATGGCACCCCCGGCAGCCCAGTGCTGTTCGGCGCGGATTATTTTTCGGAGCTGCTTCACCTGCCGGATGGCCGCGGCGGCAATGCCGTTGCGCGGGCCCACCCCGGTTCCGTCTGCCTTGTGTCCGCCCGGAACGATGCCGAACTGAGGGATGTAGATACGCGGGAGGACCTGAACCAGCTGCGTCAGCTGACAAACAGATAAAAATACCGTGCAGTTCAAAAAAGCTGCACGGTATTTTTTATTTCATCACCTATTATATGATTGTAAACTGGCAGGCCCGCATGGCATCCAGCGCGGTCTGGTGGCTCTGGGGCGTTACCCCGGCGCAGCAGTCCGACAAAACTTCGATCTCTGTTTCCGGGAAAGCTGCACGCAGTACCATGGCGTTGCTAATCACGCAGATATCGGTGCAGTAGCCATAAATAACAATTTTTTCAATATCTTCAACAGCCTTGTTGTGTGCCATCAGTTCATCCAGAATCTCACTGGGCAACATATAACTGCCGAACGTGGGTTTGTCCACAATGTGGCACACTTCCGGCTCGGTGTCCGCCATGACGTTTTCCAGTTCGGGCGCAAAATTCCAGCCATCCTCACCCTCAATGCAGTGCTCAATCGGCAGGCTGCGGCCCTCCCGCGTGGTCAGGTAGTTGTCCTGGTGGGTATCACGGGTAAAGAACATCCAGTGCCCGGCCTGCGCGTGTGCCCGCGCGGTCTCTGCCAGGTGCGCCACATTGGCCTGCGCCTGTGTGTTGGCCAGTGCCCCGGTAATAAAATCTTTCTGCACATCAATCACAAGATCAAGGGTGATTTTTTCGTCATTCATAGCATTTTCTCCCTGTCCACAGTATTTTCTCCAAGGTGTCTTTACACCTTAGTATACAGCATTTCTTTGCCGCCGTAAAGATTTTCGTTCTTGTTAAAGCAGCAGAATGATACGGCAAAACGGGAACCGACAGATGAGCGCTGCATGATCTCTGATACATCGTCCGCGTTGTCCAGCCGCCCACTGCATCCACTGCAGAGTTCATCAAAAGCATAATGCTGATGGTGACGAAGCCAGCGCAGCCTGTGCAGCGGCGCACGCCAGCTTTTCTGGCGGCATTCTGGCAGACGGCATTGACCCGCTCTCCTCTATATTTCGCTAAACCTGGCTTTAGCGAAATTACGTGTCTGGCTTAAACATTCTGCCCATCGCCCCATTCCTATCCCTAAATCTCCTTAAATCGCTTAAAAAACCTCCCTGCACCATGTGCGGCAATGCCTTCAGACTGCTTATAACTTTATAACCGTATTGAGGGTGAGGATGGCTGGAATTTTGCGCCCGTTGCACTTCATGTCAGCGCTTTTGTGACGGGGTTCAACATTCTGCTGTGGACCGTGGGTTACGGCATGGTTTCCGGCAGCCATTCTTTCGAGGTGCTGCTTTTTGCTGCCGCATTAGTTTAGACTAACACAATGAAATCGTTCTATCGCACTATAAATGAATATGCCATCCATTCTGCACCGGGGAAACGGTAATTTTTCTGCAATATGCAGCCCCCCCTGCGGTATAGGGAAAGCAGAACGCCCCGCAAATCTGTACTGCCGCAGCACAGGCCTGCTGTTTTCTATCTGATACGGAAATACCAAAACTCCCCCCGAACAGGTGCGGGAATCGGGGATGCAGAACAAAAATGTTTTTGAGCAGAGGACATATCGGGAAAAATTCTGCACCTTTTGACTTTGTAGCGCCTGCCGCCTTCCTGGCTTCCTGTGCCATGGATAACCGATTTTTACGCTTTTATCATTGGAGGAGTCTTTACCGTTAAACTGTATATATATTCGAGATTTTGCGTTATATATACAGTTTTGGCGGGCTTGCATACGCCGTTTCCACTCCCTGTATTTTGTGTATTCCATTCAAGGACAGATATTTTGCTCTGTTGTTCCTCACCTCTGCTATTTTGCTGCGTTTCCATTGCCTTTTTGCGTTTTGGTCTGTGTTTCGGCCATCTCGCTGTGGCCGTTATGCTTTTTCGCGCCGTGTTTCACTTGATGAGTTGGGCATCCCTTTGGGCTTATGTATGTTCTCCGTCCGCCTCCATTCGTCTCACTTTTCCTTTTTCCGCACATAAACAGTCCACCACATCCCCTTGTACGCTGCTTGTTTCCCTGCCATTCCGCAGTGATCCCATGATTTTGCGCCGGAAGCGCTTTCCCACGTTCCAGCGGCAGAGCGTTGCGCTTTGTTTCAACCATCACAGCGATTCACTAGAGTGTTAAGGCAATACCGCATAATTCTAAGTGCCGATACGGCGAGCGAGGTGCGGCAGATGCTAAGCCAAAAGCGCAGATAATACTGGATGTCTTATCGAGCATTTTGGCAACGCAGATGCCGTGCCGCAGCCGCCGAAGCGGTGCTTAAGCCGCTAGGCGGGAATTGTGCGGTGTTGCCTTAAGCCGTTAAACCACCCATACAAAGCCCGCCCCGCTGGAATTTCCAACTTTCCGGGTCGGCAATACTGCATTCATTCCCATATTTTCTCTTTTTTTGTTCTCGTCACGAGGACACATTTGCTTTGCTTATCGCTTTTTCCCTCATAATCCATGGTCTTATTCTACACATTTTCTCAGCGGCGCCGTTTGTTTTGTATGCAAATCGGATATTTTTATAAAGGTGAAAAAAATATGAATAAAAATTGATGACAACCGCAAGCTGCCGCTATATAATAAGATAATTATAAGGCGGCTGGATTGTCAGTCTGTACCGCCGCCAGGAACAACGCATGTGCACACTATGGCCACAGAGCAGCCGTCGGGGCGCCATTCCCTGTGCGGCGGCCGTGCACACGAAAGAGGGAAAATGTAATGGTTAAATTTATCCTGAAGCGCATCGGAACCATGATCATTGCCATGTTCATGATCATTCTGATCACCTTCACCCTGATGCACTCCATTCCCGGTGGCCCGTTCACCAACACCAAGGGCGTGCCGGAAGAAGTTACCCAAGCCATGGAAGCCAAGTACGGCCTGGACCAGCCCATGCCGGTGCAGTTTGTCAAATATCTGGGCAGCCTGCTGCATGGCGATTTCGGCCCTTCCTATAAATATACCGGCAAAACCGTCAACGATTTTATTGCCACTGGTGCGCCGGTATCCGCCAAGCTGGGCCTTGTCACCCTGGTGTTTGTGCTGCTTACCTCCATCCCCATGGGCATACTGGCCGCGCTGAAAAACGGCAAATGGCAGGATATGCTGCTGATGGCCATTGCCACCATCGGCGTTACCATTCCGTCTTTCGTGATCGCCTCCATGCTGATCTATGTATTCTCCTTTAAGCTGAACGTACTGCCTACCTTCGGCCTGGACAGCTGGAAGAGCTACATCCTGCCCGTCATCGCCATGGGCGGCTATTCCGTCAGCTACCTGGCCCGCCTGATGCGCTCCAGCCTGCTGGAAGTTATGGGCCAGGATTACATCCGCACCGCCCGCGCCAAGGGCCTGACCGAGTTCGCCGTTGTTACCAAGCATGCCCTGCGCAATGCGCTGATCCCCGTCATCACGGTGCTTGGCCCCACGGTGGCTGGCCTTTTGACCGGCAGCTTTGTTGTTGAAAAGATCTTCGCCATTCCCGGCATTGGCTATTACTTTGTAAACAGCGTGACCCAGCGTGACTACACCACCATCATGGGCGTTACCATCTTCTTTGCTGCGTTCCTGATGGCAATGGTGTTTTTGGTCGATATCTTCTACTGCCTGATCGACCCCAGAATCAAGTTTGACGCGTAATGTTGAGGAAAGGTGAAAACACTTATGGCAGATTTAACCGCACAGAACAAGTGGGAACCGCTTGCTACCGATAACAGCGACCGTGAAAAAATCTGGTCCAAAAGCCGCACCTTTGCAGGTGACGTCTGGTTCCGTTTCCGCCGCAAGCCGACGGCCATCGCCGGTTTTGTGATTATTATCGCCCTGATGCTTTTTGCATTGGTCGGCCCCCTGTTTACCCCGTATGATTACTCCGTGCAGAATCTGGAAGTTGTCAACGTTCCGCCGGTCATGAAGGTTTACCAGATCCCCAACGGCGACTACCTGTACATTACCACCGCCCTGAAAGTCATCTCCGTTACCCCGGACGGCAAACTGAGCGGCCAGTTGCGCAAGGTGCGCGATGAATCCGATAAATCCATGACCATCTTTGATGCCGACGGCACCGAGGTTGCCCTGTATTACGGCGGCAGCCCCTATGTCATTGCCGATGAAGCCACCGGCAGCATCTACCCGTCCAAGACGATGTTGAACAAATCCTACATCCTTGGCACTGACGCCCTGGGCCGCGATGTGCTGACCCGCCTGATGTACGGCACCCGCATTTCCATGCTGGTTGCCTTGATGGCTGCGTTCGTCAACCTCATCATCGGCATTCTGTACGGCGGTATTTCCGGTTACCTGGGCGGCACCGTGGATATGATTATGATGCGTATTGTGGATATTATCTCCACCATTCCCCTGACGCTGTATGTTATCCTGATCATGCAGGTGCTGGGTGCCGGTATCCAGAGCATCATTGTTGCCTTGGGCAGCGTGTACTGGGTGGATATGGCCCGTGTTGTGCGCGGCCAGATCCTGAGCCTGAAGCAGCAGGAATTCGTTCTTGCCGCCAAGACCATTGGTTCCTCTGCCACAACGATTCTGTTTGACCACCTGATTCCCAACGCGCTCGGCTCCATCCTTGTTACCATTACCATGCTCATCCCCTCTGCCATCTTTATGGAGGCTTTTCTGGGGTATTTGGGCATCGGCCTGCAGCCCCCGCTGGCCAGCCTTGGCACCATGTGCAACGATGCATCTGCCAACCTGCGCACCAGCCCGCACGAGCTGTTGATCCCTGCTTTGATGATTTGTGTGATCATGTTTGCCTTTAACTTTGTCGGCGATGGTTTGCGTGATGCACTGGACCCGAAGCTGAAGAAGTAAGGAGAGCAAAATGAGCGAGACAATTTTGAAGGTAGAGGATCTGAAAACCTCCTTTATGACTTCCTCCGGCGAAGTGCAGGCTGTGCGCGGCGTCAGCTTTGAAGTGCATAAGGGCGAGATCCTTGGTATTGTCGGTGAGTCCGGCAGCGGCAAGAGCGTTACTTCCATGTCCATCCTGCGCCTGCTGGCCGATACTGCCCGCATCAAAAACGGCAAAATTGAATTTGAAGGCACCGACCTGACCAAAGTCAGCGATAAACAGATGCGCGAAATCCGCGGCCAGAAGATCGCCATGGTGTTTCAGGACCCCATGTCCAGCCTGAATCCGCTGATTCCCGTTGGCAAACAGGTTGCCGAAATGATCCATGTACACCACCCGGAGATGAAGCGCGACGAGCTGCAGGCTGCCACGCTGGAGCTGTTCCGCGAAGTACGTATTCCCGAAGCCGAAAAGCGGCTGAAATCCTACCCGCATGAATTTTCCGGCGGTATGCGCCAGCGCGTCATGATCGCCATGGCGCTGGCCAACCACCCCGACCTGCTGATTGCGGACGAGCCCACCACCGCCCTGGATGTGACCATCCAGCACCAGATTTTGAAACAGATGCGCTCCCTGCAGGAGGAATACGGCACCAGCATCATCTTTATCACCCATGACCTGGGCGTTGTGGCTGAGCTGTGCGACCGCGTTGTTGTTCTGTACGGCGGCCTTGTGATGGAGGAAGCGGAGATCAACGATCTGTTTGAAAACCCGCTGCACCCCTACACCATGGGCCTGCTGGCCTCCATCCCCGGCCTGACCAAGGATAAGAGCGAGCGCTTGCAGTCCATCCCCGGCAGCCCGCCGGATATGACCAAGCCCCCCAAGGGCTGCCCGTTTGCTTCCCGCTGCCAGTTTGCGCGCAACATCTGCGCAGCCGAGTGCCCGCCGTTTGTCCAGGTTGGCAGCCGTCAGGCACGCTGCTGGCTGCTGCAGCCGGACGCCCCGGCCGAGGGCAATCCTCTGCATGAAAAACTGGCAGAAGCCGAAAGGAAGGCACACTAATGGAACAGCCCATTCTTCAGGTAGAGCACCTGACAAAATTCTTTTCTGTCGGCCCGCACGCGGAAGTTCATGCAGTAGATGACGTCAACTTTACGCTGCGCCGCGGCCGCACCTTTGGCCTGGTTGGCGAGTCTGGCTGCGGCAAAAGCAGCTGCGCACGCACCATCATCCGCATTTATGAGCCTTCGCAGGGCAAGATCATCTTCAACGGGCAGGATATCGCCCACCTCAAGCCCCGCCAGATGCAGCCGGTGCGCCGCAACATGCAGATGATCTTCCAGGATCCGTATGCTTCGCTGAACGCCCGCATGACGGTGCGCGATATCATTGCCGAGCCGCTGAAAGCCCACCATGTTTGCAAAAGCAAGCAGGAAGTTGACGAAAAAGTCTTTGCCATGCTGAACCGCGTTGGCCTGACGGCAGAACACGCCGGACGGTATGCCCACGAGTTTTCCGGCGGCCAGCGCCAGCGCGTCGGCATTGCCCGCGCCCTGGTGCTGAACCCCGCGCTGGTCATCTGTGATGAGCCCATCTCCGCACTGGACGTTTCCATTCAGGCGCAGGTCGTCAACCTGTTGCGTGACTACCAGCAGGCCGAAGGTACCTCTTACCTGTTTATCGCCCACGACCTTTCGATGGTGCGTTACGTTTCGGATGATATCGGCGTGATGTACCTGGGCCAGCTGGTGGAAAGCAGCGATTCCGAAGAGATCTACAAAAACCCGCTGCACCCCTACACCAAGGGCTTGCTGAGCTGCATTCCCATCGCGGACCCCAAGCTGGCCCGCGCCCATGCGAGCACCGGTGTGGAGGGCGATCTGCCCAGCCCGGTCAACCCGAAACCCGGCTGCCGGTTCTGTGGCCGCTGCCCCTATGCAAAGCCCATTTGCAGCGAGCAGACCCCGGCCATGAAGGAAGCCGCACCCGGCCATTTTGTGGCCTGCCACCTGTATTAAGCCTTTTTATTTTGGTTTCTCCGTTTCTTGTTCCGGCAGCCTGCCGCAAACGGGTACCGGCGGCCAAAGCGGGATATGCAACATGGTGCTGTTCCGTTTTGGCTCCCCTGCCCGGTTTGCTGCGCCCTGCCGGTGCAAAGGAACGGCAAACATACATTATTTTCTTTTCGAGGGGGATACACATGAAAAAGAAAGTCATCAGTGCCGCTCTTGCCGGCACGCTGGCGGTCTCCTTGCTCAGCGCCTGCGGCGCTTCCAATGAGCCCCAGAACATCTCCGATGTTTCTTCTGCTGCCAGCAGCGAAGCAACTTCCACCACCGCTTCCTCCGAGTCTACCGGTGATGCCGCCCAGGAACTGACCTTTGTTCTGAGCAACATTCCCGACGGCCTGGATCCGAGCGTGACCAACAACTCCTTCGCACAGTATGTTCTGATCAACTGCTTCGAAGGCCTTGTTACCTATGACAGCACCGGCACCCTGGTTCCCGGCAATGCTGAAAGCTGGGATATCAGCGACGACGGCCTGACCTACACCTTCCACCTGCGCGACGGCCTGAAGTGGAGCGATGGCAGCGACCTGACCGCTGAAGATTACGTTTACACCATTCAGCGCGTTCTGACCCCGGCCACCGCCGCACAGTACGTCAGCATGGCTACCGATTACATCAAGAATGCTCAGGAGTATTACGACGGCACCGCCACCGCTGACGACCTGGGCGTGAAGGCTCTGGACGACAAGACCCTGGAAATCACCCTGGTCCAGCCCACCTCCTATTTCATCGACATCCTGAGCATGTGGACCTTCTCCCCTGTTCAGAAAGCCACCGTTGAAGCCAACGGCGACAAGTGGTCCACCGAAGCAGATACCTATATCTGCAACGGCCCCTTCAAGATCGCCAGCATGAGCATGAACGAAAACGTCATTCTGGAAAAGAACGAGAACTACTGGGATGCTGAGAATGTCTCCCTGCAGAAGGTCACCTTCCGCTACGTTCTGGATCAGGCAACTGCTCTGACCGCTTACGAGTCCGGCGAGGTTGACGGCGTTGCCAGCATTCCTTCCTCTGACTTTGCCCGCCTGAAGGCCGAGAATGCCGGTGTGCAGACCAGCCCCAGCTACGGCACTGTTTACTATGACTTCAACTGCTCTGCCGAGCCTGTGAACAACGTTCTGGTCCGCAAGGCAATCTGCCTGGCCATCGACCGTCAGTCCATCATCGACAACGTTGTGCAGGTCGATGCACAGCCCGCTTACAGCTTCCTGGCCCCCGGCTACTCTGTTGATGGCAAGGATATCACCGAAGGCCGCGAAAGCTTTGGTCTGTCCGCTACCGCTGACGTTGAGGGCGCCCAGGCTGCCTTGGCAGAGGCTGGCTACCCCAACGGCGAAGGCTTCCCCACTCTGACCCTGAGCTACTACGACAACGACACCGTCAAGAAGGTCGTTGAAGCTATGGCTGAAATGCTGAAGAACAACCTGAACATCAATGTTGAAGTTTCCTCCAACGAGTGGAGCATCTTCTATGACGACGTTCAGAAAGGCAACTATCAGGTTGCTGCCATGGGCTGGAGCGCTGACTACGTGAACCCCATGAGCTTCCTGCCCCTGTGCAAGACCGGCGATTCTTCCAACAACCTGTTCTATTCCAACGCCGATTATGACGCTCTGGTTGATCAGGTCAAGGCTGAGAACGATCCGGCCAAGGCTGCTGAGCTGACCCTGCAGGCTGACGCTATCGTTTCCAACGATTACGCTGTTCTGCCCCTGTACTACAAGTCCAACAACTACCTGATGCATGACAACATCAGCGGTTTCTACATGACTGCTTCTGGCAACCTGTTCTTCAAGGATGTGAAGGTCGGCTAATGCGTTGCACGATTGAAACCAGGGACTTTGGTACTATGGTTTTTACGCTGTACCCGGAATATGCCCCCCTCACCGTGGCAAACTTTGTGAAAACTGCACGCAGTGGTTTTTATGATGGTTTGTGTTGGTGCCGCATCGTTAAGGATTATGTCATTCAGGGCGGTTCGCCGGACAATGACATCATGACGGACAGTGATTGGCATATTAAGGGTGAGTTTACGGAAAATGGCGTCAACAACCCGCTCAAGCATATCCGCGGTGCCCTTTCTATGGCGCGCGATGATGACTTTGATACCGCCGGCACGCAGTTCTTTGTTGTTCACAAGGATGCTGCCAAGCTGGACGGCCGTTACGCCGCCTTTGGCGAAATGGAGAGCGGTTTTGATGTGCTGGACGCCATTGCCAACCAGCCCACTTACCGCCCTGAAACCTGGAACAAGCCCAAACAGATGCCTGTCATCACCAAAATCACGATCGAAGATTGATGGTTTTGGCTGACCGGCTGAACTGAACCACAACACCCCCTGCACCGGAAAGCATTGTGCTTTTGGTGCAGGGGGTGCTTTTGTGCTGTCTGTTGTTCGGTTGCCGTTCTCCATCATTTGTACATGAATTTCCGGAATATTTTTCGTCCGTGCGTTCTCTAAGGCAACACCGCACAATTCCCGCCTAGCGGCTTAAGCACCGCTTCGGCGGCTGCGGCACGGCATCTGCGTTGCCAAAATGCTCGATAATGTCGGGTTGCGGTACCCGCATCGTGCTTCGGGGGCAAAAGCCCCTCGCACTCTGCGACCGCTGCCCCTGCTTCGGTTCGCTGTTTCCGCCACTGGCGGCGCTCACCTTTGCAGCATCCAGTATTATCTGCGCTTTTGGCTTAGCATCTGCCGCACCTCGCTCGCCGTATCGGCACTTAGAATTATGCGGTATTGCCTTTATAGTTCCACCACGTGCCGCACACGCCTTCCAGCACGCTGCCGCAAGCCCAGGGCATCAGCGCAAACCATGTGCTGGCAAGACTGCCGTCGGGGTAGGTCTGCACCAGCAGGCCCTCGCAGTGGCAGAACCGCTCGGACATCCAGCCCGCGCGGCCGTAGTCGTACTCGCGGTCAAAGGTGTTGAAGGTCTGCAGCGACCAGCCCACCGTATCCTTTAAACGGGATTCAATATAGGCATCGGGGCGGCAGCGCAGATAGTAGAACATCTCGTCGGCAACTGTGCAGGACATGGGGTGAATGTGCGGGTTGGCCACCGAAGTGATGCTGCCGCCGCAGCTCGACCAGCCGAGGCGGGACAGCGGCGGGACCTGTACGGGCACATTGTAGCAGAATTTAAAGCTGTACTCATAGCACAGTGCGTCCCGCAGGTGGTCGAGGTAGACGGCCTTGCCCGTCAACTCGTGCAGCAGCCGCGCAACGCGGATGTAGGCCAGCACACCCTCGCTGTCCACGGCTTTGCTGGTATCCGGCGGGCCGCCGTAACACTCAGCACGACGGATAAAGGCATCGTAGTAGTGTGCCTCGCTGCGCTCCATGGCGGGCAGGTCGGCGGTGTCGCCCGTCAGCTGCATCAGCGCAGCCTCAGCGGCCAAGCACCAGGCGCTGCCCAGGGAATCGTATTCCAACCCTGCGCCCGTTTGCTCCGACAGGGTAAACGGGTACTCGCCGTCGCCGTTGCGTGCCGCCGCCAGCCGTGGCACCACGCCCTGCACAAAGGCGAGCCAGTCGGGGTGGTCGATGCCGCGGGCAGCTTCGAGCCGATAGGCCTTTAGGATATAATAAAGCGTCTGTCCGACCAGATAGCCGGAATGCCCGCCCGTGTACATGCCGTCGAACCACCAGCCCCGACAGCTCCAGCCGTTTTCGGCGTCCCAGGTCTCGTTGGGCAGGCCGCAGCGCGGGTCCAAAGAGTTCTGCACAATATTGTCAATGCAGGCAAGGGCCGCAGCGCGGATTGTCTCATCCCCCAGGCGATGCGCCGCCTGCAGGCAGGGCACGGCGGCGGAGAGGCCGTTGGTCCAGCTGATGGAGAAGATCTTGTTCTGCTCATAGCTGCCGTCCGAGTGCTCTTTGGTGATGCCGACATAGTTTTTATCGTCGGGCAGCCAAGCGTCGCGGGTAACGGCCCCGGCCAGCAGCTCTGCCGCGCGGGAGGGGGTCGTGCCGGGGCGCGGCGGCGTGTGCCACAGCCCATAGACGGCCTCCAGCGCCGCATACAGCGTGCGCTCGCCATCCACTGCGACAAAATCATAGAGGTACAGCGGGAAGGCAACGCTCTCCCCCGCCGCCAGCGTCAAGCAGTTTTCACCCATCGGGGCGCGGGGCTTGATGTTGTGGGACTGCACAAACAGCCAGGGCGCGTTTTCGTACCCCAGCGTGTAGCCGACACTGCCCGTGTTCAGTGAGCAGGTAAAGCCTGCAAACTGTGCGAACGTTTCCGCCCTGCCGGGCTGCCAGGGTTGCAGCACGCCGTTTTGGCGCACGAAATATGGCGCAGCCGAGAGCCCATACCACCGTCCGCCGTCCAGCAGGAAGGCTGCGGGGTGGCTGAGGCGATCAGCGCGGACCATCCACCAAGGCGATGCAGGAAACTCCGGTGTACCTGCCCGCAGCCTTGGGTAGCGGTTGTCAACGCGGATCGGGGCCTCGCCGCGATTGCGGCCGTAGAGGAATCCGGGCAAGAAAAAACGCGGTGCATCGTAAGCAACGCAGAGTTCCAGCTTAACAACGCCGCGCCATGGGGCGGCGGCGTTGTTGGTCAGCGTCACCTGCCAGACCGCCGGATCGGCCAAAGTCGAAACGCCGTGGTCATAGGCAAAGTCCAGCGTCAGCGGCGTTTCAGCCAGCGGGCGGTAGTCCTCATCGTCCGCCGACCGGGCCGTGCAGACAAATTGCATCATCATAGGATTCTCCTTTTTTACTATATCAGAACGCCTTACAGCGGCCAAATGCGGTATCGGCCGCTGAGGGCCAGCAGGGCAAAGAAGTACAGGCAGTTGTCGTAATAGCGGCGTGCGTCGATCTCCGCCTGCGCATAGCCCAGCTCCGCAAAAACGTTGCGATAGTGTGTGGGCAGGGTAACTGCTGCCATAAATCGGCCCCTTTCGTTGTTCGGTTTTGGCTCAATATAGCAGGTTACAGCGGCAAAATCAAGGGGGTACCGGGCTCGATTTTCAACAGGGCAACATAAATACAGCACCCCTGCATTCCACTTATTGCAAGAAAAGCCCCGTCGTTTTCGGGACTTTCGGCTTTTGCAATGCTTATTTTGTGCTATTTTTCAGGCTGTGCAAATTTTGGCGATGCCGAACAAGCACAGTAGGTAGGAAAAATTCTCGGCACATTATGCACCATTTATCCATAATGATGACACGAAAGTTACAATTCGTTTCTCGAATCACACAAAAACTGTGTTTTTCTTTCTAGCACATTGCACAAAAAAACAATCAACAAGCCTGTAAAAACAGCAGATATTGATAAGATACATAGCAAAAAATGAGAAGCATGCATTTTCGGAATGCGGTATAATAACGGCAGATGATATGTTTGGCCTGTGATGAGCTCACCAAACATAAGACACAGACAATTCAGAAAAGAGTGAAGCAAACGGTGTTGGACAAGATCGCACCCAAGGACCCAACGGCCAAACGCCCGGGATTTTATGTGCTGCTGGACAAGCCGGTCGGCGGCCTGCCGAGCAATGACGGCGTAGGCCGCCACCCCGTTTATATCAATGGTGACCGCCTTGTAACTTTCGCCAAGATGGTCGGCGGCATTGACGATGAGAACATTCTGGAAATGCTCCGCACGGCCAAGGGCTTCCGCAAGCTCGTGCACAGCGTCGGCGTCAGCATCGTCGGCGACCTGCCCGACAAGGTCGTGACCTTCACCCTCGGCTTTTCCGGGGAACTGGGCAGCGGCGGCAGCCGCAACAGCATGAAGATTACCACCGATGGCACCGAGCACATCATGGTCATGGATGAGCAGCAGTGGTCCGACAGCGACGAGACGCCGCAGGAGTTTCTGTTCGAGCTCGTCAAACCGAAGGACATCGCCACGGCCACCGTCAAGCTCTACTTGAACGACGGCTACACAGTCCCCGAGGTTGACCCCGACCCGCCCGTGGCTTTCGATACGCCCGCCTACGGCGAGATGATCGCCCGCAGCTGCCTGAGCACCGGCAACAACATCCGTATCAAGCGTGTGCTGCAGCAGCTCCGCGATGGCAAGCCCACGACGATCGCCTTCTTGGGCGGCTCCATCACACAGGGCGCGGGTGCGGTTCCCTCGCAGGAAATGTGCTACGCGCGCAAGACCTATGAGGCCATCTGCGAAAGGTACACACCCGACCACGGCGCACATGTCCGCTACATCAAAGCGGGTGTTGGCGGCACGCCCTGCCAGCTCGGCATCATCCGCTATGACCGCGACATCACCCGCGACGGTGCGGTGCAGCCCGATTTGATCATCGTCGAGTTCGCCGTCAACGATGAGGCTGACGAGACGAAGGGCCTGATGCACGAGAGCCTGATCCAAAAGATCTGGTCAGCCCCCAATGAGCCCGCCGTTGTGATGCTGTTCAGCGTTTTTGCCAACGACTGGAACCTGAAGGATCGCTTGGCTCCCATCGGTTGGCGGCATGAGCTGCCGATGGTCAATGTGCTGGACGCCGTCAGCCCGCAGTTCCGCGTTGGTATCGGTGAGCGCAGCGTCATCACCCGCCGCCAGTACTTCTACGATGTGTTCCATCCCTCCAACAGCGGGCACCGCATCATGCGGGACTGCCTCATGTATATGCTGGACCGGCTTGACAAGCAGCAGGAAGGACCTGCCCCGAAAGAGCTCGCCCCCTACTACGGTTTCGACTTTGCCGAGACGAAGCTGCTGGACCGCAGTGTGAACCCCTTTGACGCGGTCATCGACCCCGGCTGCTTCACCGAGACGGACACCGATTTACAGAGCGTGCCCTTCGACTTCGAGGATGTCAACACCCCCGAGTTCCCCCACAACTGGAAGAAGGGTGCGGGCGACAACCCGTTCACGATGGACATCACCTGCCGCAGCATCCAGCTCGTTTTTAAGGATTCGGGCAGCAAGGAGTTCGGCGCGGCAGTCGTCACGGTAGACGGCAAAGAGGTCGCGGCCTACGACCCGCGGCAGGCCGGTTGGACCCACTGCCATGCGGCCATTATCTTAAAGGAAGAAACCGCGCAGCGGCACCACATCGAAATCAAGATGCAGGAGCCGGGCACGGACAAAGTATTCACCATTTTAGGTTTCGGCGTTCTGTAAAGGACACGGAAGAACAGGAGAAAGCACTATGAAAAGAACAAAGAATCCCGCTAAAGAGGCTGAGTACCGCAAGCGTGCGGCCGACCTCGTTGCGCAGATGACCCTGCACGAGAAGGTCAGCCAGATGCTGAGCTGGGCTCCCGCGATCGAGCGTCTGGGCATCCCCGCTTACAACTGGTGGAGCGAGGGCATCCACGGTGTCGGCCGCGCGGGCACTGCCACCGTCTTCCCCCAGGCCATCGGCATGGCCGCCGCCTTTGACGAGGACATGATGGAGCAGGTCGGCAACGCCATCGGCGTTGAGGCTCGCGGCAAGTACAATATGTGCCGCGCCCACGGCGACCGCGACATTTTCAAGGGTCTGACCGTCTGGGCCCCCAACATCAACATCTTCCGCGATCCCCGCTGGGGCCGTGGCCACGAAACTTACGGTGAGGATCCGTTCCTGACGAGCCGCCTCGGCGTCCGCTTTGTTGAGGGTATGCAGGGCGACGATCCCGATTACCTGCAGGCCGCCGCCTGCGCCAAGCATTTTGCCGTACACTCTGGCCCCGAAAGCGACCGCCACCACTTTAACGCCATCGTCTCCAAGCAGGACCTGTGGGAGACCTACCTGCCCGCCTTCCGCGCACTGGTCAAGGAAGCCGGTGTCGAGGCCGTCATGGGTGCGTACAACCGCACGAATGGCGAGCCCTGCTGCGGCAGCAAGACCCTGCTAAAGGATATCCTGCGTGACAAGTGGCATTTTGACGGCCACGTTACCTCCGACTGCTGGGCCATCAAGGACTTCCATACCGGCCACATGGTCACGGACGGCCCTGTGGAGTCCGTCGCACTGGCCGTCAACAACGGCTGCGACCTGAACTGCGGCGACCTTTACGTTTACCTTGAGCAGGCCGTCGCCGAGGGCAAGCTTTCCGAAGAGAAGATCGACGAGAGCCTGACCCGCCTGTATGTGACCCGCATGCGTCTGGGTATGTTTGACGCCGAGGATCAGGTTCCTTATAATAAGGTTGGCTACGACGTTGTCGACAGCGCCGAGATGAAGGCCCTGAACCTGAAAGTCGCCGACAGCATCATGACGCTGCTGAAGAACGACGGCACGCTGCCGCTGGACAAGTCCAAGCTGCACACCGTCGGTGTCATCGGCCCCAATGCCGACAGTCGCAAGGCGCTGCTGGGCAACTATGAGGGTACTGCCTCCCGCTACACCACCGTGCTGGAGGGCATTGAAGATTACCTCGGCGACGATGTGAAAGTCCGCTACTCGCAGGGCTGCCACCTCTACGCCGACAACATCCAAGGCTTGGCCGAGTCCAACGAGCTGATGAGCGAGGTCAAGGGCGTCTGCGAGGAGAGCGATGTCGTTATCGCAGTCCTCGGTCTGGATGCCGGCCTTGAGGGTGAGGAGGGCGACCAGGGCAACCAGTTCGCCAGCGGCGACAAGCCGAACCTGAAGCTCCCCGGCCATCAGGAGGAAGTCCTGAAAGCCTGCGTTGAGAGCGGCAAGCCTGTTGTTCTGGTTCTGCTGGGCGGCAGTGCATTGGCTGTCAACTATGCAGATGAGCACGCAAACGCCATTCTCGAAGCCTGGTATCCCGGTGCCCGTGGCGGCGAGGCTGTGGCCCGCGCTCTGTTCGGTGAGACGAACCCGCAGGGCAAACTGCCTGTCACCTTCTACCACAGCGACCGCGACCTGCCGGAGTTTACCGACTACGCCATGAAGGGCCGCACCTACCGCTACATGGAGAAGGAAGCCCTTTACCCCTTCGGCTACGGCCTGTCCTACACGAAGTTCGGCTTCAAGAACGCTGCTGTCAGCGCGAATGAGGCAGACTCCGACGGCCTCGATGTGACGGTGGACGTCACGAACGAGGGTTCTGTTGCGGGCCGCGAGAGCGTGGAGGTTTACGTCAAGGCCGAGCGCGAGAACACCCCGAACGCCCAGCTGAAGGGCCTTGCCAAGGTCGAGCTGCAGCCCGGTGAGACGAAGCAGGTCAAAATTCACCTGCCGCTGGCCGCCTTCGCCCTCTGCAATGAGGAAGGCACGCCGATCGTTGAGGCAGGCAGCTACAGCGTTTACGTTGGTGCTTCCCAGCCTGATGCCCGCAGCGTAGCGCTGATGGGTCAGGCCCCCGCAAAGCTGACTGTCACCCAGTCCGCAACGCAGGCCCTTGACCTGTGATTGATATTAGGAAGGAGAGACAGAACCATGCCCAAGACCGCACAAAAAGACGCTTCTGTGGCCACTGTCAAGAAGCAGGGTGCCGTGATGAAGCACATTAAAAAGTACTGGCAATGGTACGCAATGATGTTCATTCCCATTGTGTACTACATCGTGTTCCGCTACATCCCGATGTTCGGCAACATCATTGCGTTCCGCCGCTACCGCGCCGGCAGCAGCATCTTCGGCGATGAATGGAGCGGCCTGAAGTACTTCAACCAGTTCATGAAAGATCAGAACTTCTGGCGTGCGTTCAAGAACACACTGCTGTTGAACTTCAAGTATCTGATCATCAGCTTCCCGCTGACGCTGATCTTCGCCCTGTTGCTGAACGAGGTCAAGAATGTTCACTTCAAGAAGATTGTGCAGACGATCTCCTACCTGCCCCACTTCATCTCGATGGTCATCGTTGCGGGCATGGTCCGCGAGATTCTGTCCACCAGCGGTCCCATCAACAACCTCATCACCAAGCTGGGCGGCGAGGCCATCACCTTCATCTCCCTGCCCGAGTGGTTCACGACGATCTTTGTTACCACGGGCGTATGGCAGGGCCTCGGCTGGGGCACCATCCTTTACTTGGCTGCCATGTCCGGCATCAACACCGAACTGTACGAGGCTGCTGAGCTGGACGGCGCAAACCGCTTCCAGCAGTGCCTGCACGTTACCATCCCCGCCATCCTGCCCACCATCTCCACCCTGTTGGTTCTGAACATCGGCAGCCTGTGCGGTTCCGCCGCTTTCGAGAAGGTCTTCCTGCTGTACACCCCCACGACCTATGAGACGGCCGACATCATCGCCACCTACGTCTACCGCATGGGCCTTGGCTCCGGCAACTACAGCTACGCAACGGCCGTCGGCCTGTTCCAAGGTGTTATCAACCTGGTCCTGCTCACGGTTGCCAACAAGGTCTCCTCTTGGCTGACCGGCAGCGGTTTGTGGTAATTAGGAGGATAAAATAATGGCAAAAGCAACTACTATGGGCCCCATGAAGATCAAGGAATCCGCCAGTTACCGCGTGTTCAAGGTCTTTAACGCCATCATCCTGACGCTGATCAGCGTTGCGATGCTCTACCCGTTCCTGTACTTGGTCGCCCAGTCCTTCTCCTCTACGCAGGCGATCGTTGCAGGCGAAGTCGGCCTGATCCCGAAGGACTTCAACATCTCCACATATAAATACGTCATCACCGACGGCAAGTTCATCCCCTATTACGGCAACACCATTGTGTACTCCATCATTGGCACGGTCTGCGCTCTGCTGTTCAGCGCCCTGCTGGCCTATCCCCTTTCCAAGGCGGAGCTGTATGGCGGCAAGGCCATCAACAAGTTCATCATTTTCACGATGTACTTTAGCGGCGGCATGATCCCCAACTACATTTTGATGGTTTCCTTGGGTCTGCGCGATACCGTGGCATCCTTCATCCTGCCCGGCATGATCTCCACCTACTACGTCATCCTGATGCGTTCCTTCTTCCTCACTCTCCCCCGTGAGCTGGAAGAAGCCGGCGAGATCGACGGCCTGGACTTGTGGGGCGTGTTCTGGCGCATCGCCATCCCCCTGTCCAAGCCCATCATTGCCACCATGACACTGTTCTACGTCGTCCAGTACTGGAACGACTGGTTTGATGCTTTCCTCTACTTGGATACGACCACGAAATGGCCCGTTGCCTACTATCTGCGCCAGCTCATCAGCAGCGCTTCCGGCACAAGTGCCGATGCAGGCGACGCCATGCAGATCGCTTCCAACATCAAGTCCTGCGCCATGGTGCTGACGTCCGCTCCCATCATTTGCATCTACCCCTTCATCCAGAAGTATTTCGTGCAGGGCATGATGCTGGGCGGCGTTAAGGGCTAACGTTTTCGCGTTAGTGCTCTGCGTCCCGTTTTTCCACTGTCTTAAAACCGACGCCGACTCCGGTGCCGGATGAAAGAAAACGCCTGTTTTCCCAGGGCCTTCCGGGGAGCAGGAAAAAACGTAATGGAGGTTACGAAACATGAAAAAGCTCACATCCCTCGTGCTGGCTACCGGCATGGTGCTGTCTCTGGCTGCCTGCGGCGGCTCCGGCAGCTCCACGGCTGCAAGCACCACCAACACCGATGGCAGCACTGCTACCACCGACACCGCTGCTGCGGACGAGTCGAACCTCGGCTATGAGTACGGCGAGCACTTCCACTCTGATGAGCCTGTCACCTACACGATGTTCTTCAACGACAACCCCGCATATCCCATGAACGACAAGTGGATCAACGAGGGCGTCTTTAAGGCCATCGAGGATGCCACCAACGTCCATCTGGAACTGACCGTCGTTGACAACTCCAACTACACCGATAAGGTTTCCTTGGCCGTTTCTTCCGGCACTTCCCCCTACATCATCCCCAAGATCTACACTGAAACTGCGTATGTCACCGGCGGCGGCGTTGTCCCCGTCTCCGACTATGTCCAGTATATGCCCAACTACTCCAACTTCGTCGAGGAGTACAACATGCAGGACGACTTGGCCACCATCACGCAGGCTGACGGCAAGTACTACCGCCTGCCCGGCCTGAAGGAGACCGCTCTGCAGGATTACACCTTCCTCGTCCGCAAGGACATCTTTGACGCTGCCGGCTACGATGTCACCGAGCTGGAAAAGGATTGGACCTGGGATAAGTTCGCCGACGTGTTGATCGGCGTCAAGAAGTACATGGTCGAGCAGGGCATGTGCGGCGAGAATGACTACATCTGGTCCGATATGTGGTGCGGCCAGACCTCCGGTTACGGTCAGGGCGGCAACCTGCTGAAGCTGCTGGGTGCCTCCTACGATATCAACACCGGCTGGGCCATCACCACCAACTACGGTCTGGTCTATGACGCCGACAGCGATTCCTTCGTTGACGGCTCTGTCTCCGACAAATACAAGCAGGCCTACACTGTCCTGCAGAAGCTCGTCCAGAACAAGGTCCTTGACCCCGAGACCTGGACCCAGGATGACGACACCGCGCTGAACAAGTTCTACCGCGGCGAGACCGTCATCATGTCCACCAACCGTGCCCAGTACGCTGTCCAGGACGCCAAGGTCAAGGAGCAGCTGGGCGAGGGCAACTACGAGCTGTACCGCATCCTCACTCCCATCGGCACATCCGACTATCAGGCCGAGAACCAGCGCCTTGAGTGCGGTATCATGATCTCTTCCAACGCTCTGAAAGAGCTGGGCGAGGACGAGTTCATCAAGATGATGCGCTTTGTTGACTGGCTGTGGTACTCTGACGAGGGCCTGACCCTGACCAAGTGGGGCAAAGAGGGCGAGACCTACACCGTCACCGACGGCACCTACAGCCTGACCCCCGGTTACTACTGCAAAGGCCTGTCCATCGGACAGACCTCCGACGATCAGGTCGACCTGCGTGAAGAGCTGGGCTACGCCTGCGGCAACTTCATGTATGGCGGCAACACCGAGCTGCTGACCAGCAACTTCACCGATGATCTGCGTGACTTCTACGACCGTCAGGGCCAGTACCGCAAGCTGCGCCCGCTGGATCCCACCGTTACCTTCGACGAGGATCAGCTGGAGATGCTGAACCTGTGGGGCACCCCCATGACCGATACCGTCAACGCTTGGACCTGCAAGTTTGCCATGAATCAGGCCGACATCAACAACGATTGGGATACCTACGTTGCTGAGGTCGAAGCCCAGAACATGCAGAACATCGTTGATATGTACAACGACACCTACAACGCAAGCAAGTAATTTGTTTGGAAACTGACTGTCCCTGCGACAGTGATGCAACTGCCGGGGGCAGCCTCACGTAACAACATGGGGCTGCCCCCGGTTTGCTGTTTATGGTACGCAAGTACCGCGCCCCGGTGACGGGGCGCACCGTGTGTGCCCGACACGGCCATGTCGGACCTGCACGGCACTTCCCGTCACATCCCCTTACCCTTATGAAAAGGAGCTGTTCCTTATGAAACGCACCGATTTCAGCGTCGACTGGCTGTTTGCCGCCTGCGCGCCGGATACCGAGCTGTTGCCTTGGAACGCGCAGTTTACCCCCGTCGACCTGCCCCACGATTGGCAGATTCGCCACGCGGACGATCTGTACCGCGATGGCACGCTGTTCTACCGCAAATATTTCTTTGTCACCGATGTACCCGGCACCCGCCGCATGCTTTGGTTCGGCGGGGCCTACATGGATACGACCGTTTTCGTCAACGGCACCGAAGTCGGCCAATGGAAGTACGGCTACACGTCGTTCTGGTTCGACATCACCGACGCGCTGCATGAGGGCCAGAACGAGGTTCTTGTCCGCTGCAATCTGCGCCACCCCAACTCCCGCTGGTACTCCGGTGCGGGCCTGTACCGCAATGTGGAACTGTGGGAGGCTCCCGACCTCCACTTGATGCCCGATGGACTGTATGTAGCTGCCAAAGAGGGCGACAACGGCGCTTGGACCGTGGACGTCACTGCCGAGGCGGGTTCCGTCACCGCCGCCAGCGCGGGCCGCACGCTGACGCTGCATCTGACCGATGATAACGGCAGCCTTCTTGGCACTGCCGCCATCCCTGCCGATGCATGGGCTGCTCTCCCCTCCCCCGATGGCTGGCGCACGGGCAAGGAAACTGCGATTTACAAAGCCTCGCACACCTTCACGCTGCAAGACCCCGCTTTGTGGGACTTGGACGCGCCGAACTTCTACCACATCACGGCAGAGTTAACCGGCGCCGATGGCGTTACCGACACACTAACCACCCGCTTTGGCTGCCGCACCATCGAAGCCACACCCGACTGCGGGCTGCTGGTGAATCACAAGCGCGTTTTGATCAAGGGCGTCTGCATCCATCACGATTTCGGCTGTCTCGGTTCGGCGTTTGAGTACAGCGCCGCCAAGCGTCAGCTTGAAATCCTCAAGTCCATGGGGGTTAACAGCATCCGCACAGGTCACACACCGCCCGCGCCGCAGTTCATGGATCTGGCCGACGAGATGGGCATTTTGATGGATGTCGAGAGCTTCGACTGCTGGCGCAGCGGCAAGAACCCTTACGACTACGGCCGCTTCTTTGACGAGTGGCAGGAAAAGGATGTTGCTGCCTGGGTCCGCCGCGACCGCAACCACCCAAGCCTGCTGTTCTGGTGCATCGGCAACGAGATCTACGACACCCACGCGGGTTCCGAGGGCGCGGACACAATGCGGATGCTGCTGGCCGAGGTCGCCACGCACGACCCTGCGCGCAACGGCATCCCAACGCTCGGTTCCAACTACATGCCGTGGGAAAATACACAGCACTGTGCTGATATCATCAAGGTCGCGGGCTATAATTACGGCGAGCGCCTCTACGCCAGCCACCACGAGAAGCACCCCGACTGGGTCATCTACGGCAGTGAGACGTCGTCCATCGTGCAGAGCCGCGGCATCTACCACTTCCCGCTTTCGCAAAGCCTGCTGTCTGATGATGACCTGCAGTGCTCAAGCCTGGGCAACAGCCGCACAAGTTGGGGCGCGGAGAGCTGGGATGTCTGCCTGCAGAGCGAGCAACGCTGGCCGTTCACGCTGGGGCAGTACCTTTGGACCGGGTGGGATTACATCGGCGAGCCGACACCTTACCACACGCGCAGCAGCTATTTCGGCACGATTGACACGGCAGGCTTCCCGAAGGACGCCTACTACGTTGTGCAGGCCGCGTGGCTCGACCCCAAAACACACCCAATGGTACACCTGTTCCCCTACTGGGACTTCAACGAAGGGCAGCTGATTGACCTCTGCGCTTGCACCAACGCCCACAGCGTAGAACTGTTTGTGAACGGCGAGAGCCTTGGCCGCAAGGTGCTGGACTCCGCCAAGGGCCGTACCGCCAGCTGGCAGGCAGCCTACCACCCCGGTAGCGTCAAGGTCGTAGCCTACGATGAAAACGGCAAGGTCGTGGCAACCGACGAGCAGGATTCCTTCGATGACAGCGCTATGGTCTGCCTGCAGGCTGACCGCAAGACGATTTCCGGCGATGGCCGTGAGCTTGCGTTTATCACAATCACAACCCGCGACAAGAACGGCAACCCTGTGCGCAACGCGAACGACCGCGTGACGGTCCGCGTAAATGGCGCGGGTGTGTTGGTGGGCCTTGACAACGGCGACAGCGCCGACCCCGACGAATACCAGACCGACAGCCGCCGCCTTTTCAGCGGCATGCTGCTGGCCGTTGTGGCGGGCAATGGCCGCACCGGCACGATTACCGTAGATGTCACGGCCCCCGGCCTGCGCCCTGCAGTGCTGACGCTGAACGCCGCCCCGTTTGAGGGCCCCGTTCGCCGCCGTCTGCCGCCGCTGACCTTCGGCGGCAGCACGCAGGAAATCCCTGTGCGCAAGCTGACCCTGACCGCCGAGCGCACAGCGCTGGACAAGGAGCACCCCGTAACGCACATCACCGCCGCACGCCGGCCAGCGGCAGCAACCTTCACCGACATCGAGTGGCAGTTGACCGACGACAAGGGTGTACCCGCCGTGAACGCGGCCATGCAGCCAGACGGTGACGTACTGACGGTGACCGCCCTGGGCGATGGCACACTGCGGGTTCGCGCCCTGGTGCGCAACGGCCACGATGCGCCGCAGCTGATCTCCCAATTGGAGTTGTCCATCTCTGGCGTCGGTCAGCTGCACAAGAACCCTTATGAATTTATCTCGGCCAGCCGTTTTGATGCGTCCTTCGGCGACATCGGCAACGGCAACGAGCGCGGCATTTCCACCTCCCGCACGGGCCGCAGCTGGGTGCTGTTCGATGATATCGACTTTGGCCCCGATGGTGCAGATACGGTGGAGCTGCCAATCTTTGTGCTGGACGGAGAACCGACGACCTTCCGCTTCTGGGACGGCGAGCCCTACGCCGAGGGCAGTACAATGATCGGCGAGCGCGTCTACCACAAGCCCAAGCAGTGGAACGTCTACCAGCCCGACACCTTCAAGCTGGACAAGCTCCTGCGCGGCATCGGCAGGTTTGCCGTGGAGCTGAACGTGAAGGTCCACATCAAGGGCTTTACCTTCACCCGTCATTCTCGCGCATGGGATACCCTGGCTGCGGGCGCGTGCGATGCCGTCTATGGCGATTCCTTTACCCGCGATGGGTCGCGTGTGCTGGGCATCGGCAACAATGTCTCGCTGCTGTTTGACCGCATGGACTTTGGCGAGACCGGCTGCTGCGGCATCCGCATTACGGGCCGCAGCCCGTTGCCCGCCAACACGGTGCATCTGATGTTTGCCGCTGCAGACGGCGGTGAGACCGAGCGCCGTGTGGTCGAGTTTGGCCCACAGGCCGATTGGGGCGAGCAAACCTTCACGTTTGAGCCCGTCACGGGGGCGCGGCAGGTCACGTTCCTCTTCCTGCCCGGCACGCAGTTTGACTTTGATTCCTTTACATTTATTTGAGGCAACTACTTATGAACCACGAAATTTATGCGGACCATGCCGCCACCGCGCCCATTGAGCCGCTGGCGCTGGAGGCCATGTATACCGCTTACCAAGAGTACGCGAACCCCGCCGCACTCTACCGCAGCGCCCTGCACACCAAGCAGACCGTGGAAAAAGCACGGCTGACCGTGGCGGAAAATCTGGGCTGCACCCCCGACCATATATTTTTCACCTCCGGCGGCAGCGAGAGCAACACCTGGGCCATCCGTGGCACGGTGCCGCAGGGCGGCCATGTGGTCACAACGCCCATCGAGCACCACTCGGTTCTGAACGCCTGCGCATCAATCCGGGACGACGGCGGCCGCATGACAACGCTGGAGGTTGACGGGTTCGGCCGCGTTGTACCTGAGAGCTTGACCCGCGCCCTGGCGGCCCACCCCAACCTGGTCAGCTTGCAGTACGCCAACAACGAGGTAGGCGTTGTACAGAACATCCCCGCGCTGGCAGCGCTCTGCCGTGAGGCGGATGTGCTGCTGCACGTTGACGCTGTGCAGGCTGCGGGACACCTGGCCATCCCGCTGGACGGTATCGATTTTCTGTCGGCGTCGGCCCACAAGTTCGGCGGGCCGAAGGGCATCGGCGTCTTGTATGTGCGCGAGCCTCGCAAACTGCGCCCGCTGATTTACGGCGGCAGTCAACAGTACGGCTTGCGCCCCGGCACTGAGCCCGCAGCGCTGATTGCGGGCTTGGCCGCAGCGTTCAAGGTCACCTGCGCCGAGCGCCGCCAGCGCACTGCCAAAAAGCGTGCCCTGGCCGAGGAGTTTTGGCAGACGCTGCATGCTGCCCGGCCCGAAGCACGGCTGCACACCCCTGCGGACGGCCTGCCGGGCCTGCTAAGCGTTGGCCTACCCGGCCGCAGCGGCCAGCGGCTGACCTACCAGCTGGATGTAGCAGGGGTCAGTGTCTCCCCCGGCGCAGCGTGCGACAACCGTGGCGTGCAGGAACCCTCCCACGTTTTGATGGCTCTGGGCGGCACTGCGGCCGAGGATGCGCTGTCGACCTTACGTTTCAGCTTCGGCAGTGCGAACCGCCCCGGCGACGGCAAAGAAGCTGCGGAACGGCTGATAAAAATTCTGGAACAACAATAATTTTATTCACATATATAGGAGGTTTTACCATGGCATTTACCAAGTGCTGGCTGGCATACCCGGAGATTAGGGGCTGCCGTTGCGACGCGATTTCTCTGCATACCGAGCTGACGGGCGAAACCATCGACCGCGCCAAGGCAGAACTGGCCGAGGGCTTCAAGGGCCTGTACGGCGCAGCGCTGACCGAGGGCGACGACATCACCCTGGCGCTGGACACGACCCTGGACCCTGAGGGCTACCGCTTGAAGGCCGCCGACGGCCATTGCACCATCGAGGGCGGCAGCGAAGTAGGCGTTTTGTACGGCGTTTTTGCACTGCTGCGCAATCTGCAGACTGCAGGCAAGGCGTGGGCGCAGTTCACCGCCGATGAGGAGAAGGCACCATCCAACCGCCTGCGCATGCTGAACCACTGGGACAACATGGACGGCAGCATTGAGCGCGGCTACTCCGGCGATTCCTTCTTTTTCAAAGATTCCGAAATTTTAATCGATGTACCGCGTTTGACGGCTTACGCCCGTATGCTCGCGTCCGTGGGCATCAACGGCATCACAATCAATAACGTCAACGTCAAGGACGCCGCTAGCTGGCTCATCACCGACCGCTACTTCGGCGCCCTGCAGGAGTATCTGAAAATCTTCACCCCCTACGGCGTCAAGCTGTATCTGAGCATCAACTTTGCCGCCCCGATGGAGCTGGGCGGCATGGACTCCGCCGACCCCTGCGACCCCGCCGTGGCCAAGTGGTGGGCGGATAAGGCCCAGGAGGTCTGGGCAAACCTGCCCGGCCTGGGTGGTTTCCTGGTAAAGGCCGACTCCGAGGGCCGCCCCGGCCCCTTCACCTACGGTCGCAACCAGGCCGACGGCGCAAACATGCTGGCCGATGCCGTGGCCCCCTGCGGCGGTCACATTGTCTGGCGTTGTTTCGTCTACAACTGCCAGCAGGATTGGCGCAATACCAAGATTGACCGCGCCCGCGCAGGCTACGACTATTTTATGCCGCTGGACGGCACCTTCCGCGACAACGTCACGCTGCAAATCAAGAACGGCCCCATGGACTTCCAGGTGCGCGAACCGGTCTCCCCGCTGATTGGCGGCCTGCAGCACACCCACATTGCCGTGGAGTTCCAAATTGCGCAGGAGTACACGGGCCAGCAGCGCCACGTCTGCTACTTGATGCCCTGGTTCCGCCAGATTTTGGACTTCGACATGCACACCCGCCCGAACGGCGACGCCCATGTGCGTGCGCTGATCCAGGGCGCGGGCAACGGAATGGTGGCCGTGACCAACACCGGCAACGATGAAAACTGGACCGGCCACGACCTGGCCGCTGCGAACCTCTACGGATTCGGCCGCTTGAGCTATGACACCACGCTGGACCCCGCCGTGATTGCCAGCGAGTGGCTGCGGCTGACCTTCGGCAACAATGAGCCTGTGGAAAAGACGCTGCACCGCATTTTGATGCAGTCCTGGCCCACCTATGAGAAATACAACGCCCCCCTGGGCGTGGGCTGGATGGTCAACCCCAACTACCACTACGGCCCCAACGTTGACGGTTATGAGTACAGCCGCTGGGGCTGCTACCACCGCGCCTCCTTCGACGGCATTGGCATTGACCGCTCGCCCACGGGCAGCGATTACTGCCACCAGTACGCCCCCGAACTGGCCGAAATGTACGCCAATGTGGAGACCTGCCCCGAAGAGCTGCTGCTCTTCTTCCACCACATGCCGTACAACTATGTGCTCAAGAGCGGCAAAACGATCCTGCAGCACATCTACGACACCCACTTCGAGGGTGCCGAGGACGCCGCGCGGTTCTACGACGAGGTTGTGACGCTGAAGCCTTACCTGGATCCTGCCGTGTACGCCCGCCTGGAGGCACGCTTTGCCCACCAGAAGGAGCACGCCTGTGAGTGGCGCGACGTTATCAACACCTACTTCTACCGCAAAACGGGCATCGGCGATGCCCACGGCCGCAAAATTTACGAATGATTAAAAAGCGCCGCCGCGTGGAACTTTCACGCGGCGGCGCTTTTTTATCCGTGGGAGGCCATCTGGCGGTACTCGGTAGGGGTATAGCCTATCTGCGCCTTGAACAGGCGGTTGAAGGTTGCGATCGAGTTGAAGCCCGACCGCATAGCGATCTCGGTGATGGGGATCGTATCGTCCACCAGCAGTGCTTTGGCATAGATGATGCGGCGCGCCACCAGGTAATTGTGGCAGGTCATGCCCGTGTTTTCCTTGAACAGGCGCGAAAAATGGTAGACACTAAACCCCGCGCGGGAGGCCAGATCCTCGACCGAGAGACGTTCGGTGCAGTGGTTGTTGATGTAGGCGCACAACTCTGCAAAGCGGCGCATGTGGTCCTGCTGCTTGGGGTAATCCAGCACCTGCTCGCTGTTCTGGCGGTGCTCATACCGCCCGAAGATCGAGAAAAAGTGCAGCATCAAGGCCATGATCTCGCTCTCACGGCAGACGTTCGTGCTGAAATACTCGCCCTCTATCTGCGCCAGCACCGCAAACAGCTGGTCGGCCAGTTCGGGGGCCTCCTGCCGGGTGACAAGGCGGAAGGGGTAGAACGTGTTGAACAACTCGGCCATGTCCTGTATCTGATGAAAGTACGATACGCTGTAGTTCATGATGTATCGCTCCCCCGTTTTAGGTGCGCGAATGCTGTGCAGCTCGCCCGATGCGATAATCAGCACATCATGGGGCTGCAGCGTCACAGTCTTGCCCGCAATCGTAACCGTGTAGGTCCCCTCGATGGGGGAGATGATCTCGCCAGGGGCATGCCAGTGCAGTGGGAAATCGGCGTCCTCCATGTTGCGGTAAAAGCGGATCGCCTTTGAAAAGCGGAAATCGACAGTTTCAGTCGTGCCGTCCAGATTCTCTATTTTGCCGGGGCTCACACTGCCGTATTTTTTGAGCAGTTCTACTTCCATAGTTTGTTTTCCTCGTGGCCTGCTGCCGTAAAAAGGTCGTTTCTTTTATTGTATCGCGGTTTTCCGCCCTAGTCAACAGGTACGGGGATGGAGTTCCCCCGCTAGAGTTTTATAATAAACGCAAAGCTCCAAAAACAGAGCTTTAGCACAAAAAGTACAAATATTGTCTATCAACATTCTTAGCATCAAGCATTCGGGAAAAACCGAAGTATCAATTACACCTGATACGGTGCTGTCCGGGGAAATAACGATTTTAGCGTTGGGCGAATACAAAGCGC
>OLSQ01000562.1_pt1 | contig 35912 bp, 49 predicted proteins | sample 1672561 | NCBI WGS metagenome assembly OLSQ01 (sample SAMEA3136699, study PRJEB25190) | human gut metagenome | biome: human gut; feature: human-associated habitat; material: faeces | place: Austria | collected 2013
TGACGCAAGCTGTCACTTATGAACGAGAAACAAAGTCTGTCGCATTTCAAGGGAAGATTATTGTGCTGGAAAGCCTCACGCCGGTACTTCCCCCGAAGGAGAAAGAACAGCGCAAAAAAGAAATTGAGCGTTGTCTTTACGAGGTGTTCAGCAAATATGGGGACAGATTTCCCTAATCATTCGCAACATTGTTGTCCGGGGCTGCTGATGGTATAATATAGTTGTAAGGTTGGTAGCTCCATTCCAACAAGGAAAGGAGCCCAATATGGAATTTATCAGAGAAGATTGTATTTACGCAAGACAGTCAGTAGACCGCAAGGACAGTATCAGCATTGAAAGTCAGATCGACTTTTGCAAGTATGAATTGAAAGGTGGGAGCTGCCGGGTATTCAAGGACAAAGGCTATTCCGGTAAAAATACGGACAGGCCGGAGTTTCAAAAGCTGCTGGGCGAGATCCGCAAGGGAAAGGTTCGGCGGGTCATCGTGTACAAGCTGGACCGTATAAGCCGCTCTATTCTGGACTTTGCAACGATGATGGAGCTGTTTCAAGAGTACGATGTGGAGTTTGTATCCTCCACAGAAAAGTTTGATACTTCGACCCCGATGGGCCGGGCCATGCTGAATATCTGCATTGTATTCGCCCAGCTTGAACGTGAGACAATTCAGAAGCGTGTCACAGACGCCTACTATTCCCGGTGCCTGAAAGGCTTTCACATGAGCGGACAGGCACCATACGGTTATCAGTTAGAGCCTACTGTGGTAGAGGGTATCCGCACAAAGAAAATGGTTGCCGACCCCGTAGCCGCCGACCATGTTCGGCTGATGTTTGAAATGTACGCTGAACCGGAAACCTCCTTCGGAGATATTACCCGATACTTCGAGGAACATGACATAAAAATTTATGGCAAATCCATGTTCCGTACATTTCTTTCCCAGCTTTTAAGAAACCCCGTTTACGCACAGGCCGATTTGGAGCTGTACGAATTTTTCAAGAGTCAGGGCGCAGCGATTGTCAATGACGCTTCCGACTTTGCCGGAACAAACGGCTGCTATCTCTATCAGGGGCGGGATGTGAAGGAGGACAAGGACAGGTGCTTAAAAGACCAGATACTTGTTATCGCTCCCCACGAAGCACTCATTTCCTCTGACACATGGCTGAAATGCCGGAAAAAACTTATGGCAAATACCACCTTCCAGCAGGGACGGAAACCGAAGAACACTTGGCTGGCCGGAAAAATCAAATGCGGGCATTGTGGGTATGCTCTGAAAGCCACCCATGTACCAAACAGCACCGGATATTTCCGCTGTACCAAACGGACGGAAAACAAAGGCTGTCCGGGCTGCGGGAAAATCCGCAAAGAAGAATTTGAGCAATTCATTTTCTCGGCCATGCAGGAGAAGTTCAAAGACTTTCAGATACTCCACGGCAGGGAGGAAAAAGTCAATCCGAAACTGACCGCCTATCAAGTGGAGCTGGCACAGGTGGAGGCAGAAATTGAAAAGCTGCTGGATACGCTGACCGGAGCCAATGCGACCTTGCTTGCCTACGCCAACAAAAAAATTGAAGAACTGGACACCCGACGCCAGACCATTTCAAAGGCAATCGCCGAATTGAGCGTTGAAACCATATCTCCCCAGCAGATAAAGAAGTTATCCTATTATCTCGACAACTGGGACAGCATAGATTTTGACGACAAAAGAAAAGCCGCCGATGGTTTGATCTCTACGATCAAGGCCACCAGCGACCGTGTTCAGATAGAGTGGAAAATCTGACATTTCCGCTCTATCGCCCCTCATTTCTATTTTATCTTGTTTGTACCCCTTGTACACCGATGTTTGTTTTGCATGTGAAAAATATGAGATAAGAGTTATTTTTAGGGTACCATTCTGTGTGCTACATTCCCAGAGAAACCAGAGGAATGAAGATAAACAATGTCAGAATGGGAATCAAAATCTGTGTGACAGCAATATCAAAGTACACCTCCTTATGTGTCAGCTTACAGATTCCGAGTAACGTGATTTGTGCGCCCTGATGGGGCAGGGTATCCAGTGTACCCGCTGCGATGGCACCGATACGATGCACTGCTTCCAGACTAACGCCCATGCTCTTATAGGTATCTGTCAATGCCGCGAAGGCAACACCCATACCACCGGAGGCGGAGCCGCAAACGCCTGCGCAGATTGCGATGGTTACTGCAACGAATACCAGAGGGGAGATGGAGAGGTTTTGCAGATGGGTAATCAGATAATGGAACCCGTCTGTCTGCTCTACCACGCCGCCGAAGCCGACAACGATCGCAGTGTTCAGGATGGCAGAGCCGGAGTCTGCCGCACCCTTGTTGAATACCTCAATCCAGCTGTTGATATTTGCAACCTTCTTGAACATCAGCACAACCGCTAAGATAATGCCGACGGTTACGGAGGTTTCCACGGGCAGCTTCAGTGCATTGAAGCACAGGATGATTGCCGCAATGGGAATCAGCGCAATGATGGGGTGGGGCAGGTTATCAGAGGAGCGTTCCTCCAATTCCTCTGCGGAAAGCTGCATTTTCAGGCTTGCGTCCTCAAAGAGCTTGCCCTGCGCCGTAAATTTTCTGGCTCTGCATTCCAGCCAAACGAAAATCATCAGGAACTCTGCGGCGGTGGCAATCAGGGAGGGGAGGAAGGCTGCCGTTGCAGTTGTGCCTAAGCTTTTCATGGCGATGGTGTTCTGAATAGAGGGAGAGCCGGGCGCTGTCATGGACCATGTCCAGCAGCCTGCCGAAATTGCCGCAGGAATCAGGCGGCGTGTCAGATTGGCACGCTTGAACATCTGCAAAGCAATGGGGTAAACCACGAAGAATACAACAAAGCCGCTCACACCGCCGAAGGTCAAAAGACCTGTGATACACATAATCATGGGAGCAACAAAGTGGTTGCCGCAGAAGCATCCCATGGTGCGTGCGATGGATTCCGCCGCCCCTGTGAACTGATAGACTGCACCAAAGAGCGCGCCGACAAAGAAAATCAGAAAATACTTCGTGATATAATCCGATGTGGCAGGCATGAAGTGCTGCAGCAGGGTATCCAGAATGGGCATACCGGAAAGCACGATAACAAAGATGGTAACAACCGGTGCCAGAATCAAGGCACTCATTTGTCGAAATGCCAGCACGCCAAAGAGGATGATGGCGATCAGCAAAATCAATACGCTAAAATTCATATTCCCTTCTCCTTTCCTTTATGAAAGCCGATTAACGGAAATTGGGTTTGCGTTTTTCCAGGAACGCCTGCATCCCAACCTGCTTATCCTCAGTTGCGAAGCAAAGCCCAACCAAGTCCTTCTCTACCTCCAAAGCATTCATCAAATCCATATCTGCGCCCTTGTTGATAGAGAGCTTTGCATACTTGATTGCCATTGGGGACACCTTTAAAATATCATCCATCAGTGCCTTTGCTTCATCCAGCAGAGCCTCTGCGGGAACCACTCTGTTTACCAGACCGTAACGCAGGGCTGTCTGTGCATCAATGTGCTTGCCTGTGTAAATCATTTCCTTTGCCAGGCCTGTACCAATCAGACGAGGCAGTCTCTGCCCTGTTCACTTCTGTAGGGCTGCATCTGCACGATGTCTGCGCCTGCAACAAAGCCTCTGCCTTCGCCTGTGATGATAACGCCGTAGATGTCATTTTCTTTGCTTACATAATCGAATACCATCTGCAGCTCATCCAAGGTCTGATTGTTCAGAGCGTTCAGCGCCTTGGGGCGGTTCATAGTAACGATGAGTACATGGTTTTCCAGATCCAGCTTCAGGTTTTCCAGTGCGTTTGTGTTCAGGTTTTTCATAATAAATTCCTCCTTGATGTCTTGTGTTTTGTTTTGTGTTTTTTATTGGTTTTTGTATAGTTTTTATATTTTTTCACGGAAGGAGACAGCTTTTTTTGTACGCCGCTTGCTGATTTTTGGGTACAAAAAGAACACCTGCTGTTTTCGCATTTTTTCACGAAACACCCGATTTCTTCGGGGGACGGAAATCCGCAAAAACAGCCTGCGGTGTCTCTCCCGTTATAAACGTATGAAGTTATCTTTTTTGCAGCTCATATTTTGAAATCTCCTTTTCCTGCAGCACACGCAGCAGCTTTGCCTGCATCCCTAAGGGCATATCCCCGATTTCATCCAGAAAAAGCGTTCCGCCGCTTGCCAGCTCAAATTTTCCCTTTTTGCCGCCCTTTTTCGCCCCTGTGAAAGCACCCTCTTCGTATCCGAACAGCTCACTTTCCAAAAGCTCATTGGGAATGGCGGCACAGTTAATGCTGACCATCGGCTTTTCCCGCTGCTCTCCGTTGTTGTGGATGGCGTTGGCGAAAACCTCCTTGCCTGTGCCCGTTTCGCCTGTCAGCAGAACGGGGAACATGGTCTTGGCGGCTTTATAGCCTGCCTTTTTGACCTCTGCAAAGCGTGGGCTGTTGCCGACGATTTTATCGAAGGAATATTGCGAGCTGTTTCTGCTGCGGTATTCCTCTCTGTAAAATTCATATTCGGAATATTTCCGCATCAGCTTCTTTGCAGAATCCAGAGTTTGCAGTCGGAATTTTACCTGTGCCACGCCTGCAATGACATTGTGGTTTTCGTCATATACGGCGGAGCGGTTTACCAGAAAGATTCTGTCCGAATCATCGTCCGATTTTTCGCTTAGGCGAAGAATGGCGCCTTCCTCTTGGTAGGCATAATTGACAATGTCAATCATTTTTGTATTGGGGATAATCTCTGCAATACTTCTGCCGATGGCATACTCTCTGGTGGTTTTCAGGTATTGGCAGTATTGCTCGTTTATATCTGTAATCACATCATGGTTATCGACAACGACGAAGCCGTCATCGGTCAGCGTCAGTATCTCGTCAAAGATGTATTTGTATCGTTTGTCTTGATTTATTTCTGTCATGCTCTCTCCTCCTTTCTTTTTATTTTAGCACGCTTTTTTGCGGTTCTATTGAAATTCTCTGTTTGGGGACTGGATTCTTCTTTTAGAGACTTAATTCTCTTTTTAGAGACGGTGTTCTCTGTTTGGAAACAAGACTCTCCGATCGGAAACACATTTCTTCTTTTGGAGACATAGTCTCTAAATAGAGACAAAGTCTTTGCTTGAAAAAACAAATGTCTTTTTCTATAGAAAGAAGCATTTTGCCCCCTTTTCCGTTGCTACGGAGGGTAAATCCGTTTTATTTTTCGGAAAAAATGTTGATTTTCGTCCAAAGCAGGTCTGTGAGAAGTCGCAGTTTTCCTTGATTTCTAAGGCTTTTTTCGGAAAAAGGGAGTTTCCCTTTCCAAAGACTGCCGCCTTTCTTTTTTTCTTTCTGCCCTATATAAGAGCAAGAAGCGTGCCAAAGTTGGAATTTCAGAAAATATTTTTTTGCAAAAGGTCGAAAAGCATTGATTTTTCGGGCTTTTTCTACATTCGGAAAAATTTTCTTGTTTTTTCTAAATAAAAATCAAAAAGAGACATTTGTCTCCAAAAGGAGAATGTTTAGAAAAAATGGAGAGAAAACGGAAGGGGAGAGACAGATTTGTTTCTGAATGGAAAAGAAGAAAAAGATTGTGCTTTCATAAACGCACCCTCTGCTGCCATATCCTCATACAAATCAGTAATAGGGTCTCCCTTGGATTGCAGATACGCAGCAGTGAAGGGAACACCCGCGGCGGAGGAGGGGTATACGCCTAAGCCATGGTTCACATAATAAGGATCTAAGCCGGCGGCAAGAATTTCGTCCTTTGTTAGCCCCTGTGTCAGCTGATGCACGATGGTGCCCATCATCTCCAAATGGGCGAATTCCTCTGTAGCAATGTCATTCAGCGTTGCCTTTGCCTCAGGCGTTACCATCGTAAATTTCTGGCTGAGATACCGCAGGGAGGCACCCAACTCGCCATCTGCACCCCCATACTTCATTAGGGTATAGGTTTATTGGTCAATTAAAAACAGCTCAAGGCTGCTATCATGTTTATGAAAGATTATCTTATCACAGATAGATTTAAACGCTTTTCGTTTATCTTCCATCTGGCGGGAATCATCACGCAGGATTTCAATAACGGATGCAATTTTTGTTGAAAAGGCGGCTTGGTCGAAGGGCATATTCTGCCGTTCTTCAATCTCTGCGATATGCTCCTTCAATTCTGCGATTTCCTTTTCGATATTCATTTTATTGGAGCGGTATTCCTCCAGAGTATCAATATCATTCAAGTAGGCATCCTTTGCCTTTTTCAATCTCTGCTGTGCTTTGGCAAGGAGCGGCACATAAACATCCAGTTCATCGGATGCAGGAAGTTCGCGGCGTATGGTGTAGCGGCAGCCTTCGGTATCCGGATGCGCGGCAATTTTTTCAAATTCGGATAAAATAGCAGGAATCAGTCTGTTCGATGAAACGGCGTGGGAATCATGGCATTGCCCATGACAATATCCTCCGCACTGAAATTGAACCGCACCGCTTTTATATTTTGCACCGACAACCAAGCTGCGACCGCAGGAGGAGCATTTTACCATGCCGGAAAGCCAGTGAATCCCTTCTGTTTCGGGGCGTTTGTGTTTATAGTATGTTCTTTTTTCGCTCTTGAAGCGAGCTGCAGCGGCATCCCAGATTTCCTTTGAAACAATGGGTTCCCAGTCACCTTTTGCAACGATAGAGGCTGAATCATTAAAATTTCGATTGATTTTTTTCCCAGGTGTCCAGCGCAGATAGCCTTTATACACAGGGTTGTTGAGAATGTATTGGATAGTTCGGTGTTCAAATACGTTGCCCCTGTGGGTACGGTAGCCCATTTGGTTCATCTGACGGGAGAGGGCGAACATGGAAGTGCCTGCAATGTATTGCTCAAAAATATAGAGAACCATCTTCGCCTCCTCCGGAACGATGGTGAGGCTTTTGTTTTCGTTCTTATATCCGAAGGGAGCGGTTGCCTGCCATTCGCCTGCCTGTGCCTTTTTAATCATGGTTTTATTGACTTCCTCTGCCAGATTTAGAGAATAGTATTCCGCCATAGCCTCAAGCATGGATTCGTAGATAACGGCGAATTTATCATCGTGTGGGATGGGTTCCTTTACAGAGACAACTTTTACACCGTCTTTTTTTAAGAGGGCTTTATACAGAACGGAATCCTCCTTATTTCTGGCGAAACGGTCAAATTTATGTACGATGATATATTGAATGTGATTGGATTTTTTCCGGGCCTGCCGAATCATGGCTTGAAATGCAGGACGCTTATCGGCGCGTTTGCCGGAAATGCCCTCGTCCATAAAAATAAATTCTTCGGGGATATGATAGCCGTTGTGGGTGGCGTATTCTTTAATATCCGCCAGCTGAGCGGCGGGGGAATAATCGGTTTGCTCGTCCGTGGAAACACGGACATAAGCAGCTGCGATAATCATAAAAAAGACCTCCTTTTGTCTATAAAAATGTATAGCAAAGAAAGCGGTCTTATGATACAATACTTTTGTGAGTGGTGGTTGTATCATGCGACCGCTATATGAATCCTCTTTCCTGTTGGCGCAGGAGAGGGGATTTTTTATTTTATTTATCTTCGGTAATTTCTGATGAAATCATCGAATTGCTCTCTTACTTTTCTTTCTGCCGGATGCAGATTAAATTTATTTCTCCGGTAGAGCTCATGCAGCCGCTCCGCTCTGATTTCTGCTGATTGGCGGCTGACGTTGCAGAGTTCCATAATTTCCTCCGGTGTATGTATATCCAATGCCGCAAGAACAGTTGCCGGCATGAGAATGTCTCTTGCGAATACATTCGCCTCAATCTCCTGTGTATCCGTCTGGCTGTCGATTTCGCTGTTGCGGTAATGCACTTGGCTAATATCATGGTTTAGGATGCCGTGACCCAATTCATGCGCCACAGTGAAGCGGCGGCGGTTGCGGTTATGGATTTTATCGTTTATGAAAATCTCCTTTTTACCATCAAGATAGACAATGAACCCATCGCCCTGTGAAACATCTTCTTTCAGCAGTCCGATGAGGTTAGTTTTAGAATATGGGTGAATGCGTAAATCGAAATACTTTGCGATTTTCCACAAATCAACAGGCAAACTGTTAATACCGCACGCAATCAGGACCTCCCATGATTTATTTCTTGCTTTTTTGTAATGGTCATACATCTTACATTCCTCCTAAAAGTTATTTAGGAGAAAATTGTAAAATATATGGAAGAAGATTTCCTTATGAAATTACTGGGAATCAGAACAGGTCTTTATCCTGTGATCTATTAGGCGCTTTTTTTGCGCTTTCGGCAAACTCCTTCATTTGTTCTTTTGTTAGTTTCAAATCCTTTTGTCCACGAGCAACCTTAGCGATACTGAAAAGTTCTGGTTCAACACCAAGGATTCTATCAACAGCAGGTTGCATATCGGGTTGATTACGATATGAAGTAATTACATCATGTTCATGAGATGTAAGACTAATAAGATTAGAGGATGTGTCCACAGATAATCTGTTTGAGAGGTCAACTATACGGGGAATATCTTGTCTGCCTAATAAATAGTCCATATCTACATTGAAATAGTCTGCAATAGCTTCAAGAGTTTCAAGGTTTGGTTCTCTCTCTCCGCGTTCATACATATTGATACTGCTATGAGAAACTCCGATTAGTTTAGAGAGAGCCAACCGTGTAAGGTCTCTATCGGTTCGCAAAAATTTTAGCCTTTCCGCGAAGGTTGCCATTTTAATCCCCTCCATTTAAGTTTGTATCTATAAAGTACACGAAAGGTGTAAAAAAGTCAATGTTAATTTTGCACATAAAGTGTAAATTTAAAATAGTAAATTCTTGGTGAAATAATATATTGCAATAATTGCACGCATGGTGTAATATATGGGAAAAGAACAGGAGGTGGAAGGATGGATAAAACAAAGGCAGGAAAATGTCTTAGAAAATTGAGAAGAGAAAAAGGTGAGACATTAAGAAGTGTTTCCGCAGCCGTAGGAATCAGCTGTTCTGCACTTTCAATGTATGAAAAAGGAAAGCGTATTCCAAGAGATGAGGTAAAAGTAAAGCTATCTAAGCATTACGGAAAGAGCGTAGAAGAAATTTTTTTTGCTAGTTAATTGCACATATAGTGCAATTTATAAGAAAGTAAGCTAAGAGGAGGTGTGGCGGATGGAGGTTAAAACTAAGAAGGAATTTTCAAAATCTATTGTATTTGAAAAATCTGGAGAGGCTATTTCTATAAGAATAATTATAGAAAATCCCTCTCCAGAAACAACAAATGAAATCGTTATAGATTTCGCCGAAACGATGTTACGAGAATTGAAGAAGGACGTTATTCAAGTTTCATAGCACTTGTAATCATTTTTGCAGCTAAGTCTGGATTCTTTTGTAACTCAGAAAAAAGAATCAGATTTCTTTCTTCCTCTGAGATGTTTGGATTCATACAAGCCTGCAAGAACTTTGGATTACCCAAAAAGAAACGAACTGCATCGCCGAGTACCTCTTTTTCGGAGTCCTTTTTCTCAAAATTAAAAACAGAGGGACAAAATTGAGTAAAAGTACATAGTTCAAGAAATTGATTATCTACCTTTTGGGGGTTTGCATCATAAAAGGAAAAGCGTTTTTTTAATTCATTGGAAAGCTTATCCATTCCGGAAGGTTCTTGTGTGTATTCAATATATCTCAAGTGAGAAATATCGAAAGGAGTTGGTGAATCAGATTTTTCTCTGATTAAAATTGTTTTGTTACTAATAGCATGGCGAATCCCTAATTCATAAAAAACATTGGGATTTGGATATGTAATATCGGCAATTACATATTTTGAGTGCATTAGTTTTAAAAAGATGTCATTACTCATGGAAGAAGGATTGATTTCATCATCTGCTCTAATAACCTCAAGAGCGGAGTCGGCTTTTAAAACGGCATTCTTAATGATGTAATCATACTTTTCTCTTAACTTTTCTTCTGTGAGAGTTATACCATTGAAGGTTTGCGTTCCAATTGGCATAACTACAAAACAAGTATTATTGTTCATCTTTATTCCTCCTTTTTAATATTGTCCATATTTAAAAAGAGGATAGCATAATGGAGGGGATTTTTCAACAAACAATTTACGAAGGAAGTGGGGTTATGACGGAAAATGAATGTGCTGCAATTATTATTCTGCTAGCAAGTGCAGTGCGGGTTTTGATAATGGTAATTGCTTTTGTTTGTAGGCAGAGAAGTCAGCAAGACGAATTGCATCCAAGTTTTAGGCCGCCATGCCCTCCACCTCGGAACAAGAAAAAAGAGAGTGAATTTTGATAGAAGAAAATAGTGCAGGTAAGGACGCAAGCTAAAAGGAGGTGCGAGTATGACAGGAAAAGAAAAAATAAGCACTCTTGAGAAATTAAAAGTGCTTATCAATAGAAATGTTGAAGGAAATGACCATGTATTTGTATTTTATTCTTCGGAAGATTCATCAAAATCGAAATCAAACATGGGCATCAATCGGTTGACGTCAAATACATAACGGGAACATTCAGCTTTAGTTTTCGGCTCAACCTCTAATTCGCCGTGAATAATGAGATATAAAGCCTGAATAGCACCGGATATAACACGAAATTCATTAGCTGTCAATTTAGTGTTGCCGCTTGTAATCTTGTGTACTGCGCTCACACAACAGAGTTGGTTTATATCGGCTTGTTCGGGGGTATCTTCTAATTCTAATTCCGGAAGGATGCCAAGAGCAAAAATAATGGTATTAAGGTCGGCAGCAGAAAGGTTAAAGCTAAGTTTCATAGGTAGTCCTCCTTCTTGTTTTGAATGTATATTCAGTTGCTACAATTAGCATAGGGCAAGGGGAGAAAAATGTCAAGCAAAGCGAAAAAAGGAGGGGATGCAATGGCAGATTTACTTGCCGCCCTTGCCCTGCTGACCTTCGCAGGCGTAGTGGGGTTGATAGCGGTTCTGATTGCGCTGTACGCCTTTTCGTTGGCATCAGAGGTAGTGAGCCGCCGCAAAGAAAATGCCCGAAAGGATAGGTAGCATAGGACAAAAGCCGATTGAAATAAGGTATAGAGGAGGTGTTGGATATGGCAAAAAAACCATTAAAGGTAATCACGAAGATTGTGAGAGAGGATGGGATTATCCCCTATGATTCTCTGAGCGAGCAGGAAAAAGCGGAATTTGGAAAACGTCTGAATCAGCGAGCTATTGAGGCGGTAGCGAAGGCGCATGGCTATACGGTGGATTTTCTGGACGATCCGCCCGATACAGTGACGGCATGACGGGGCTTTGCCCCATGAGAAGGACAAGCTATGAAAGGATAGAAATGAAAAATCAACATATTATTCGGATGCAGAAGCCGGAAAGCTTCAAAAAAGGTGTTCTGCTATCCTCTGAGCCTTTATACCTTCTGGAGTTTTGCCGGAAGAAAGGAGAAAGGTGCTTAATGGAGCTGACGAAGCGGCAGATTTTAGACCTTCTGGAGGAGGACGGGATCATACTGATACATCTACAGGCATCCATAGACGAAGAAGGGAATTGGAGGAAAAGAGAGGTGAGATTATGAAAAAACGCAGACGTTTACGGAAACCGATTCGCTGGGCATTACGGTTTGTGTGCTATGCCGTAGCGGCAATCGTAGCGGACTTAACGGTTATCGGGGCAATTCTGTATTACTTCGGAGATATGTACATTATGACGGCTCTGGGCGTGTGTCTGGGAGTGAATGTTCTGGCGGAGTACATCTTCTTCAAAGATGAATTTTGCAGAAAGGTAGTGAAGGAATGAAGGACACAGGATGGAGCATTTACCCGAATCTGGAAACATGGATATGGATAAATTGCAATTCTATCAGTGATTTTGCCGGAAGAATCGGGGTAGCACATAAAACAGTAATACGATTGCTGAATGGAGAAGGGGGAACGACGAAATACGTCATTGACCAGATCCTGAAGGAAACAGGCATGACATACGAAAAGTGCTTCAAAGAAAAATAAAATATCCCCTTTGGCGGTGGCACGCCTCGGGGGATTGGATAAACAATCAATTACATAGTAGCAGAAAAGTAGGATTTATGCAATGAAAATATGGCTTCTCGAAGCAGCATCCCCGGAAATTTAAAATAACGATGCAAACGGAAAATCAATTTACTTCTCCATTAAGGTAACTGGAGGAAGTATTAAGTACATGAGCAACGGCCCGCAGGTTCTTGTTTCTGGGTTCATATTCTCCGTTTAACCAACGCTGAACGGTAACAGGAGAAATGTTTGCCAGAAGAGCAAGTGTGCTGATATCCATATTCATTTTTTCCATAGCGTGTGTCAGACGCTCGGAAAGAATGTTAGGAAACTCCCAAAAGAAAAAGAAGAAGAACATGGTAATCACCCCCTTTGACCGGGGATGCTGCTTCGAGGAGCCATACAAATCATTTTATTACAAATTAAAAGGAATAGGAAAAAAGGCGGAGGTTTTGACAATGGGAAAAATCGAAGATGCAATCAAGAAGATAAATACAGAAATTCAGAAGGAGCCGAGTAACAGGTATCTGGCATTGGTCGGTGAGCATATCATTGACAGCATTACATCCGAAGCGGCAGCGGAAAAGGTATTAAAGAAAGAAAAAACGCTTGCAAAAGCCTTAGCCGGTATCGAGAATCAGGCTTCCAAGCAAAAGGAAGGAAACTGCGCTGTCATTGAGGATTCTGTGGTATACGGCTGGGCAAGAGAATATTTCGGCTTAACGGCAAATCCGCAGGCACCTGCGGAAGAACCCAAAAAAGGCGTTTGCGTCAGTCTGGAAGATTTCCTGTAAGGAGGCGAGGGCATGAATCTGAAAAAGATACAAGCTATGCCGTTTGCCCCATTCCGTAGGGAAAGCATGGAGCGGTGGAGAGTTACGGTAAAGGAGCCTGTGGTGGACGGAGAGAGAATGCTTGTGGTCGATTTTCTTGAAAACACCGCCTGTGTTTCGTACAAACGAGAAACGCCTTCCTTCCGTATCGTCTGCGGAAAGAAAAGCAGAGAGGTAAAGGGCATCACGCACGAAGGAAAGATACAGCAGAAGGTTCTGGATTCCTTCCGGAGATTCACAGGGGAATACGCCATGATTTCCCCCAGAGAGGAAGAAGCCCTGCGGCGGTTTCTGAAAGCGGAAAAAACGGGAAACCATCAGCTGGACAATCTCTGCAAATGGGTAGAGCAAACAAGGCAGAAAATGAAGAAACGGTCAATGGAGGAACGGGGCGAACTGATGGATGAGGACTATCGGCTTTGCCCCGAAGCCTTACCGGAAGGACTGATTGATTACATACGGCGGGAGGTTCTGCCGGAGGACAAAGTAATCATTTATAAAAAAGGAAATGTCCACGGCACCTGCTCTGTTTGCGGCACACAGGTTCATGCAAGAGGCAGACGATTTACGCAGAGTACAAGGGTTAACTGTCCGAACTGCGGCACAAGGGTTTCCTGCGTTCTGGAGGACGGCTGTGCATTTGCCGCAAATTACATAGAAAATATCGTTGCGGTGCAGAAGGGAACGGATGGAGAAACGGTGTTCTTCCGGCAATGGCTCTTGCATCGGGATAACTCGGCAAGGTGGGAGCATATAGAGGATTTCCTACAGGAAACCGTGAGATATGCCATCAGAGGGAATAAAACAGCCAAATGGCAAAAACAGGGGAAGGATAACTACTATATGCGTACAGAGCGGTACGAGCTGGACGAATGGACCAGATGGCAAGACAACCGTATTTATGACGGCAGTTATTTCTTCTATTCCACCGGTATAGAAGAAGCCCTGAGCGGTACAGCAATGCAGTATGCCGACCTTGACGGTTATCTTGCGGCGGAAAGACACAACAAAAATCCGATTTATTTCTTAGAATACCACGCAAGGTATCCGGTCGTTGAATTTCTCTGGAAAGCGGGATATCGGAACATCGTGCATAACCGTGTCTTTGGAATGTCCAAGGAAAACAGAAACGCTATCCGTTGGGAGCGGAAAAAGCTGAAGGATTGCTTTAAATTTCCGCTGCGGATTTTAAAGCTGATGCCGCCGGAGGAATGGAAGCTGGATGATGTGCAGCGGGCGAATTACCTTTGGAAGAATTACGGCGAGAGAATCACAGATGCCGAAATGCAGACAGCACTGCAATCAAGAACGGATGTGCAGAGTCTAACGGGGGCAATGCCGTATGCCGGAATCGGAAAGATTCTGAAATACATCCAAAAGCAGACAGAGAAACGAAAGGAAGAAAAAGGACACACAACTTATACACCGGAAGGAATCATACGAGCCTATCGGGATTATTTGCAGGAGTGTGAACAGCTGCATTTTGATTTACATGACAGAGAGATTCTCTTTCCGAAGGATTTAGTAGCGGCACATGACCGCACCATGAAACAGATTGCATTTGAAAAGAATAAAGCCGATCAGGAGAAATTCCAAAAGGCGGTAGAAAAGCTGGAAAAATTCGCATGGAGCGAAGGAGAATTTTTCATTCGCCCTGCAAGAGAGCAGATGGAGTTGACAGCAGAAGGAAAGGCTCTGCATCACTGCGTCGGCGGCTACATCAGGGATATGGCAGAAGAAAAGACTGCGATCTTTTTCCTGCGAAAAGCAAACGAACCGGACAAGCCATTTTATACATTGGAATTGCAGAAGAAAAGGGTGATCCAATGTCGCACAGAGCATAACGCATCCTATGACAGAAATCAGGATGTGAAGAACTTTGTGGATATGTGGATGGAAAAAGTCGTGAAAAAAGGCGGAAATAAGAAGGCTAAGGAGGCAGCAGCATGAACGAAATCACAAGACCGATAGAGGTCATTACACAGGAAATCAATTTTTACAAATTACAGGCAGGCAACGCCATTATCGAGATTGGAAAACGTCTGCATGAGGCGAAGCTGACACTGCCGCATGGCGCATGGGGTGCATGGTTGCAGAATGAGGTGGAATTTTCGGAACGTACCGCACAGAATTTCATGCGGATTGCCAAGGAATACCGGAATCCGCAGTTGATTGCGGACATGGGAAACAGTGCCACAAAGGCACTGCTCCTGCTTTCCCTGCCGGCAGAGGAAAGAGAAGAATTTGTAGGCGAGGCACACGAGATTGACGGGGAAGAAAAAACGGTTGCCGACATGACAACAAAGGAAATGGAGCGTCTGCTGAAGGAGCTGGAAGCGGAACGTGCAGAAAAAGAGAAATTACAGTCGCAGTTGGACTTGTTCCGGACGGAAAAGGATAACGCTGTGGATGCCGCCTATAAGGAGACAGAGGATAAGCTGGAAGCACTGCTCAGCCAGAAGGAGGCGGCGGAAACAGCACAGAAGGAAGCGGAGGAAAAGATTGCCGCCATGGAGAGTGAAATGGATGAGCTGCGGATGCAGGCAGAGCAGACCGCCCTTCCGGACGAATCCGAACTGGAGAGAATCCGCAGGGAAGCGGAGAACACCGCCAATCAGAAGGCAGAAGAAGCCATGCAGAAGAAGCTGGATAAAGCCAAGAAGGATGCAGAGAAAGCGAAGAAAGAGGCAAAAGAGGCACAGGCAGCCATTGAAGCGCATGAAGCCGCACAGAAGGAAGCGGAAGAAGCGATGCTGAAAGCTAAAGAGGAACTGGCACAGGTAAAGGCAGATACAGAAAAGAAGCTGAAAGCGGCAGGCTCCTCCGGCATTACGGTTTTCAAGGTGCATTTTGAAGCGGTGCAGGGGGAAATCAACAAAATGCTGACCTGCATCGGTGGGGTAGAGGAATCCGAAGGCAAGGAAGAAGCGGATAAGCTGAGAAAGGCTCTGCAATCGCTTTGCCAAAGCGTACAGGATAATTTATAAGGAGTGAGCGGTATGACGGATAGAAGGAACAAAGGAAAGTATGAGGTCTGCACGGACTGCGGCGCACATTTAGATCATGGGGAGCAGTGTGACTGCGCATCCTCTTATGAGGAAGAAGCAGAATCAGTATATAAGGAAGAAACACGATAACACATAAAAAAAGCCCGCCTGTTGACGCAGACGGGAAGGTCTTGGGAGACCGTACATATCTATATCTAATATAACACAGAATCCTTGATTTATCAAGGGTTTTACGGTATTCCCGAGACTGTTTTTTCAAGAGGCGGCGATCTCTTTAGACTGTCCATAAAGCAATTAACTTAATGGACACGCTCTTATTCATAAAAAGGAGGAACGGGAATGCCAAAGTACAGGAAGAAGATTCGGTCGGGGGATGTATACGAGGTGGAGGAATTTTACTGCCCTCGGACGATTGGAAAAAAATACGAAAGAGGTCGGAGTGAAAATCTGACATCCGAGGAACAGGCAAAAAGAAATCTGCAAATCGCCAGAAAGAAGCTGACACGCATTATCAATGTCAATTTCAATGGGGATGATTATTTCGTTCTGCTGACCTACGGAATGGAGGTATCTCTGGAGGAGGCAAGAAAGCTGCTTGCAAATTTTCTCCTGCGGCTGAAACGGTATCGCAAGAAAAACGGATTTTCAGAATTGAAGTATGTCGCGGTAACGGAAACCCAGGGGAAGAACGGAAGGGTGCATCATCACATTGTCATGAGCGGATTTGAAGGTCTGAGCATGAAGGAGGGACTGGAGATCCTTCTGGAAAAATGGGGGCATGGCACAGTTCTGATAAAAAAGCTCTACAAGAACCAGAAGGACAACCGCCTTGCAAGCTACATATCCAAGGAGAACATCAAAAAGGGCGCAAAGCGTTGGAGCACCAGCAGGAATCTGAAAAAGCCGGAAGTAAAGCTGGAGGTTATCAAGGAAACCAAAAGGAAGGTTTCTCTGAGACCGCCGAAGGGATTTGATGTGATTGTGCAGACCGAGGACTATTTTGCAGAAATCGGTTGGGTGCGGTATATGAAGGCTGTCCGTCGGGGCGGCATGGACTACGGAGAATATGAGGGAGGAGCGGAAACAGATGCAGGGAGCAAGAAAAGGCAGTCATAACTATTCCATTTTGCAGGGGAAAAGTAAACGCTGCTATTTTACTGATACAGAAACGGGCCCGTTGGAGCGGCACCATATTTATTTCGGCGCAGGAATGCGGCAGATATCGGATAAACACGGATTCTGGGTATGGCTCAAGCCGGAATGGCACAGAGGAACGTCGGGTGTCCATGGAAGGGATGGGCATAAGATTGATTTGCGGCTGAAACAGGACTGCCAAAGAAGGTTTAAGGAAACACACAGCAGAGAGGAATTTATGGCAATTATCGGGAGGAATTATTTACCCGATGAGGCGGAGGAGAGAAAACCGCAAACACCTGCGGATACGGGTGGGTTTTATTTATTGTAGGAGGTATGGGTATGGGCAAAGGCATTACATATAGCACAAGCGGAAGAGACTGCCCCTGTTGCGGATGCCAAGAGAGGGCTGTCGGCTGCCATGGAAAGTGCGAAAGATACAAAGCATGGGACGAGAAGCGGAAAGCGGAGAAGCTGGAGAGAATCAGAAGGACAAGCATACTGCATGAAGCGGATAAGAGAAAGAGCGCAGCGGTAAGCCATTACAAGAGAAGGGGGAGGCAGAGATGAACAAGGTTATTTTGATGGGGCGGCCGACACGGGCCCCGGAGGTTAGATATTCCGATGGGGTAGATCCATTAGCGGTTGCCCGTTACACCTTAGCGGTCAACCGCAGGATAAAGAAGAACGGCGAGCAGGATGCGGATTTCATCCCTTGCGTTGCATTTGGCAAGGCGGGAGAATTTGCGGAAAAATATTTTAAAAAAGGACAGCTGGTTGCGATTACCGGGCGGTTACAGGTGCGGAGCTGGGATAAGGACGGCGAAAGACGGTGGAGTACGGATGTGATTGTGGAGGAACAATATTTCGCAGAAAGTAAAGCGGCGGAGGAACAGAGCAGACCCGCAGCGGCACAGAGCAAGCCTGCGGCGCAGACCGGGAAACAAATGGGGCTGGCCGAGCAGGAGGGGTTCTATCCGATTGACGAAAGTGTGGAGGACGATGATTTGCCGTTTTGATTGGAGGGAGGAAAATGCAAAATGTATTAGAACGGATGGAGGCCATCGGAGCAGAACGGAAGATGGCGGACTTCAACGTAAAAATGAAAATGGACTACGAGTTTAAAAAGAACTACGCCTACATCAGGGCATGGGAATTTTACAACGAGTGCTGCGCCAGAGGGCTGAACTGCCATGTATCGGTCGGAGGATTGGACAGCATTACATTGTTCCTGTTCCTGCGGAGTATCGGGATTTATGTACCCGGCATCAGCGTGTCCCATCTGGAGGACAGGAGTATACAGGAAGTACATAGACAGCTTGGGATTGAACGGGTTCAGCCGTTGAAGCGGGCGGACGGCACAGTCTGGAGTAAGGCAAAAATCATTCAGGAATTTGGATTTCCTGTGTTATCGAAGGAGATTGCATCGAAGATTGAGCTTTTGCAGAATCCATCAGAGAAAAACAAAACCGTGCGTCATGCGATTATCACCGGAGAGACGGGCGCATACGGCGGCTACCAGAAAAATTCACGCATGAAGCTGTCGCAGAAATGGCTGGAGAAATTCGGTGGCTATGAGAACGAAACAGAGGGCGTGAATTATGGTGTACCGGATTTCAAGGTATCGGCAAAGTGCTGTTATTATCTCAAGGAAAAGCCCTGTGACGATTGGGCGAAGAAACACAACAGTGTGCCCTATCTGGGTCTGATGGCATCCGAAGGCGGAAGAAGGGCAAAGAGCCTGAAAATCAACGGATGCAATTATTTTGGCAAGAGCACAATCCGCTCAGCACCGTTTGCGATTTTCAACAGACAGGATATTTTGCAGCTGGCGTTGGAGCTGAATGTACCAGTGCCTGCGATTTATGGCACGATTGAGCGAAAAGAGGATGGGACGCTTTATACCACCAAGGCACAGCGGACAGGCTGTAGCATGTGCGGGTTTGGGATACACATGGAAAAACGTCCGCACAGATTCGACCTCTTGCGGGAGCGGAACGAAAAGGAGTGGAAATTCTGGATGTACGATATCGGTTGGGGACATGTGCTGGATTATATCGGTGTGGAATGGGAAACGCCTGTGGCGGAACAGATGAAGATAGGAGAGGTATAAATGAATATCGAGATTTCAAAAGAACGGATGCTGGAAATGGCGAAGAAGCTGGCAAGCATGGACTTCTGTCCGGAACAGAGGGTGTTTTATAAAAACATTCTGCGAATGGTGAAAGCGGATACTGAGGGGCGGCTATTGGTGCTGCCGTGCAAGGTCGGAAAACATGAAAAAAGATTAGTCGATTTAGAGAAAGCCATGGACGAGAGCACTTTATATGATTGGTATGTCACTTCTGTAAAACAGACAGATACGCCTGTTTGGACAGGGGAACATATTGAAGAATTATTGAATGATTTTTATGTTATTCCAAAAGAGGAGGAAGAGGTATTGGTAAAAGAGAAAGGAGCTATTCAATCATGAAAATCAATACAGCTTGCAAGATCTTCTTACAGGTCAACAGCGACAAATACACGGACGAAGAGAAAGGAACGGCAATTTATGAAGTTCTGAAAATGCCAACGCACAACGGGATCACAAAAGATGCCATGCTGAAGGTTATCGAGTATCTTCTGAATTTGGCGTTCGACATTCCGGAAGGAAGCGGGACGGAAAAAGAATGAGAGAAAAAACAGGTAAATGAACCATGGGAGAGTACATTTTTTATCGAAAAAAACTGGTAGCTACCAGAGTAAAGAGAAAGAAGAAGTGTAACTAAATTCTTACTTTTTTACATCCCAATGACCTGTATTTTTCTTGGAAAATTACGGTTTTTGGAGTGCCAAAACGGATATTGGCAGTTTGGCATGGGTTTGGCATTTTTTGATAGGGAATATTTCCCGAAAAATCAATGATTTTCAAGGTTTTGAACAAAAAATGGAAATCCACCTAAAGAAAAAGGGGGTATTAAGAGTTAAAATTACGTGCTGAATAATGACAGAAAAACTGACCGAGGAGAACTAAAAGTTATGGTGAGTTTGCAGATGCTTTAGAATAAGCGGGAAAGAATATTGAAGAAATAAAAATTATGGGAATGAGGGGATGCCATGAAGGACAGGGATTTAAAGCTTGACGGATATAATATCTCCGGCAACCGCTACAGAGAATTAAAATACTTTTGCCGTCAATACAGAGAAAAGCAATCGCTTCTGCGGTCGATTACGGAAGTCGGTTCACCTCCGCTCAGCGGTGGTGGTAGCGGCAAGCTTTCAGATAAGACCGCCAGCACAGCAATCAGAAGGACGGAGTTGCAGCGGGACTTAGAGATGATTGAGCAGACGGCGATTGAAGCGGATGCGGAGATATATACATACATCCTCAGCAATGTAGCGGATGGCGTACCTTTGGAGTACTTAGGTATACCTGTCGGGCGCAGAAAATTTTACGAGGCAAGAAGAAAATTCTTTTATCTTCTCTCGAAGAAAAAAGGGTAACAAAAGGGACATACTTTTGTGTTATAGTAATACCATGGAGAAAAAAAGAAAAAGACCGCATCAGCGGTCCTCTTCGGTGTCAGCGGCACAAAGGGTATCGAGAGATACTTCGAGGGCGGTAGCCAGAAGGATTGCGGTGGAAACCTTACAGTCTCCACGCTTCTCGATATCCTCTATGGTGCGTACGGGTACGTTGCTTAATCGGCTGAGAGCAGGGACGGACAGACCCTTTTCAAGCCGAATGGTTCTCAGCTTCATCAAGATGCCTCCTTACTTTTTCTTGAGAACTGTTATGAATGCAGCAATAGAAATAAGCAGTGCAATGATGCTAATGATTGTAGATAACGGTTGCATAATATTTTGACATGGAGTAAGATATGGGTAAGGCAAGGGGCTTTCGCCCCAACCCCTATTTCTTTGTAGCCAGTCTATACAGGATAACCGCTGTCGCAAGGTTGATTATCGCTGTGATTAGATTGGCTATTGTATTTATACGCTCCATGTCGCTCACCTCCTTTCTATGATATTATCATACCACGTTATAACGTGGTTGTCAATAGAAACATGAAAATAAATCCAAAGAAATCCTGATAGCTACAATGCTTATCGGGATTTTTTATTTGTGGAAGGATGATGCGGATGACAGGAGAACAGCTTTTGAAATTACAGGAGAAGATTTCTGCCGACAACGTAGATTCCTTCTATCACTGGAAGGACTGGGAGCAGCTGCGGGCGGAGGTTCTTCGGATGGACAACCATGAATGTCAGATATGCAAGCAAAAGGGCAGGTATCGCAGGGCGGACATTGTGCATCATGTCAAGCATTTGAAGGACAGACCCGACCTTGCGTTATCTATCTGGGATGGAGAGGAGCGGCAGCTTGTCAGTGTATGCAGGCAGTGCCATGAGGACTTGCATCCGGAGCGGACGGTGCGATACCGATACGGAAAGACTGTGAAGCCAATTACTGAGGAGAGGTGGGATTGATTTGAAAAATATGATACCCCCCCTCGAAAAAAAACGGGTTTTTGGCATTTTGGCTCGGTCGGGTTGTACTTGCGACAATTCAGAAAAATTGAAAATACGCGCATGAGGGTGTGGTAGATGGCGAAAAAGAGGTGAAAAAGGATGGCAGGAAAGAAGGATTATAAAAAAACAAAACAATATAAGGCACTGAAAAAAGAGCTTGAGGATGATTTGGAAAGCAGGGGCTTAATTTCGGAGCCATACAAGGATAAAGTGGACGAATACATGCGCCTTTGGTGCTGGTTGCAAATGCTGAATGATGATATTTCGGAGCGTGGTGTATTCATTGAATACCAGAACGGCGAGAACCAGAAGGGCACCACGGATAACAAATCTCTGACCATTGCAACGAGAGTTTCCAGTCAGATGCTTTCCATCTGGGCGGCACTCGGATTTAAAGATCAGGCTGTTAAGGCGAAGGCTGCGGCAGGCGGTGAGGATGATGAGCTGTGAGTTAAATCCTCATATCTTGAAATACATTGAGCTTGTCGAAAACGGCATTGCGTGCGAGGAGCAGAAAGCACTTGCCGCCCATGTGCGAAAATGCTTTGAGACAGAGGAAATCTATGTGGACACAGAGCAGCTGGAAAAATATTTGGGCTTGGCTAAGTATTTCAGTTTTGAAAAGCTGTTCCCGTGGGAGGAGTTTTTGATAGCGTTATGGGACTGCACCTATTGGAAATCCAACAACCGCCCCAGATGGAAGATTGTGTTTGCCATGGTAGGGCGTGGTGCAGGGAAGGATGGCTTTATTGCCTTTGACGGTGCGTGCAGCATCAGCCCATACAATCCTGTAAAATATTACGACGTGGATGTCTGTGCCAACAATGAGGATCAGGCGAAGCGACCGCAGCTGGACTTGGTGGATGTTCTGGAGAACCCGAAATGGGAAAAGAAGCTGAGCAGACACTATTATCACACCAAAGAGGTCATTCAGGGGCGGAAAAACAAGGGTGTCATGAAGGGGCATACCAACAACCCCAAGGGGCGAGATGGTTTGCGCAGCGGCAAGGTTATCTTCAATGAGGTGCATCAGTATGAAAACTATGACAACATCAAGGTTTTTACCACAGGGCAAGGCAAGGTGGCACAGCCAAGGCGTGGCTATTTTACCTCAAACGGCGATATTTCCGACGGTCCTTTGGATGATTATTTAGCGAGAGGTCGCAGGATTCTTTTTGAGGGTGAGGCGGACAACGGTTTCCTGCCCTTCATCTGCTGTCTGAATGATAAGGCACAGGTGCATCATCCGGAAAACTGGCAGATGGCAAACCCGTCCTTGCCGTATCTTCCGGAACTCTATGCAGAGGTGGAGGATGAATACAGGGAGTGGCTGGAGCATCCGGAGCAGAACGGGGATTTCATGACAAAGCGAATGGGCATCCGTTCCGGTGCGAAGGAGATTGCAGTTACGGAATATGAAAACGTAGCGGCAACAAATAAGCCTTTGCCTGATATGACGGGGTGGAGCTGTGTTGCAGGCGTGGACTATGCGGAGCTGGACGACTGGGCGGCGGTGGATTTGCATTTCCGCAGAGGTGCGGACAGGTTCGACATCAATCACGCATGGATTTGTGCAAGGTCGAAAACACTGCACCGTGTAAAAGCACCTTGGAAGGAATGGGCAGAGCGCGGCGAGGTTACGGTTGTGGACGATGTCGGGATTCATCCGGATTTACTGGCGAATTACATCTGGGACAGTATGCGGAGGTACAATGTCAAAATGCTTGCGCTCGACCATCACCGCTATGCGCTGGTTGCGGAAAGCCTGCGGAAGATTGGCTTCAGTGATGAGCAGAAAAATATCAAGCTGGTACGCCCGTCCGACATTATGCAGATTGAGCCTGTGATTCAGGAGTGCTTTAACCGACAATATCTGCATTGGGGCAATGTTCCCCATCTGCGGTGGGGCGTGAATAACACAAAGCGGGTAAAATCGGGCACAAAGATAAAATCGGGCATAGATACGGGCAACTTTATCTATGCGAAAATCGAGGCAAAAAGCCGCAAGAATGATGCCTTCATGGCATTTGTAGCGGCGATGACAATAGAATCCGTTCTTGGCGATGGCGCACCTGTACAAATTCCGACAATGGGTGCTTTTGTATTTTAAAGGGGGTGAGAAAATGGGAATCAGTATCAAACGATGGATTTTATCTAAACTGGGGCTTGGCGGCACGGCAGAGATTTCCTCTCTGGAATTACAGCAGGCGTTGGAGGAATACCGTATTCGTGAGCTGGCATTTCATACCTGTGTGGCGATGATTGCAAATGCAGTCGGCAAATGCACATTCAAGACCTACAGAAAGCATGAGGAAAACAGGGGCGAGGAGTATTACCTCTGGAATGTAGAGCCGAACCCCAACCAGAACAGTACTGCCTTTTTGCACAAGCTGATTTATCAGCTCTACAAGGAGAATGAAGTGCTGATTATCAGCGGCGGAAAAACAGGAGGACGGGAATATCTGGCGGTGGCGGACAGCTTTACAAGGGCCGCAGAGCATCCATGGAAGGAAAACGAATATCAGGGTGTGGTTGTCGGCGAGGTTAGCTATCAAAAGACATTTCCGGAAAGCGAAGTGCTGCATCTGCGGCTCAACCATAAGGATATTAAGCCTGTTTTGGATGGGCTGTATCAGTCATACATAAGACTGGTGCAGGCGGCAATGAAGAATTACGAATGGGGCAGCGGCAGACACCTCAAGGTACATGTCAGCCAGATTGCAAATGCAGGGAATATCGGTGACGGCAAGGACGGCAAGAGGGATTGGAACCAAGTCTTTGGCGAGATGCTGAGCAATCAGGTAAAGCCGTTTCTGACATCCGAAAACGGGGTTCTGCCGGAATTTGACGGGTACAAATACGAGGATGTCGGCGGAAATCCGGATACACAGCGTTCCACAAGAGATATTCGTGCTTTGGTGGATGATATTTTTGACTTCACGGCAAGAGGGTTTCTGATTCCGCCTGTGCTGATTTTCGGCGATGTGGCGGATTCCAAGGATGCTATGACAAGGTGGCTGACCACCTGCATTGACCCTCTTTGCGATCAGCTTTCGGAGGAAATCAACCGCAAACGGTACGGCTTTTCAGAATGGAAGGATGGCACCTATTTGCAGATTGATACCTCCGCAATTTTGCATTTCGATTTGTTCGGCAATGCGGCAAATATCGAGAAGCTGATTGGTTCTGCGGCGTTCTGCGTGAATGACGTACTGGATGCGGCAGGAATGCCGAAAATCAACGAGCCTTGGGCAAATCAGCATTTTGTTACCAAAAACTTTGAAACTCTGGACGGTGCGATGCACCGCATTGATGGGAAAGGGGGTGAATAAGCATGAAGGACAGGAAAAACATGTGGGAAATCAAGCAGGCGGCACAGCAAAGCGGCGTACTGGAAATCTATATTTACGGCGATGTGGAAAGCGACGGCTACGATTGGTGGACGGATGAGGTGATTCGCAGTGAAACCAGTGCAAATACCTTCCGTGAGGAGCTGGCGAAATACGCAGATATTGCGGAAATCAAGCTGTATATCAACAGCTACGGCGGCTCTGTATTTGAGGGTACTGCCATCTATAACCAGCTGAAGCGGCACCCTGCGAAGAAAACCGTCTATATCGACGGCTTTGCCTGCTCCATTGCCTCTGTGATTGCCATGGCAGGGGATGAAATCATTATGCCAAGAAATGCACTGATGATGATCCACAACATGTGGATGTTCTCCTATGGCAATGCCGCAGAGCTGCGGAAGGCGGCGGATGATTTGGATATCATCAACAATGCCGGAAAGCAAGCATATTTGCAGAAGGCAGGAGAGAAGGTCACAGAAGAACTGTTATCCCGTATGATGGATGACGAAACATGGCTGACCGCAGAGGACTGCATCAGATACGGTCTGGCGGACAGATTTGCGGAGGAGGATGCAGATCCTGCCAAGGTTGCGGGCGTGATGCAGAAAGCAAATCTGAATGTACAGCAGAGGATTGAAATGCAGAAAAGCCTTGTGGCACAGCTGCGTCAGCTGACAGAGCCGTGTACCGGAGAAGGAGAGCGTGATCCAAAATCAGAACCAAAACAGAAGGAAGAGCCGAACAGTATCATGGCGATGCTGAACGGCTTTTTTGATGCAGAAAAATAAAGGAGTGATAGAAAATGAAACACAATGATGCAAAAACAAGAGAAGAAATCAGACAGGCAATGCAGACAGCGTTGCAGCAGGATGACAAGGAGGGCTTTGCCGCCGCCATGAATGACATGATGGCGTGCATCGGCGAGGACATTAAGCAGGACTATGAGGACAAAATCGAACAGCTCAGACAGGAGAATGACAGCAGGGCGCTGACCTCCCGTGGCGTGCGTCAGCTGACCTCTGCCGAAAAGCAGTATTACCAGAAGCTGGGCGAGGCAATGCGTGCCGCAGACCCCAAGCAGGCATTGGCAAATCTGGATGTTGTGATGCCTGAGACAGTGATTGATTCCGTATTCGATGATTTGAGAGAGGAGCACCCTCTGCTGTCCCATATCGGATTCCTGTCCACAGGCGGCGCAATCAAGATGCTGATGAACACCAATGGACGGCAGGAGGCGCAGTGGGGCGCACTGACGGATACGATTGTGAAGGAGCTGCTTTCCGGTTTCAAGGAAGTCAATGCAACCCTGCTGAAGCTGTCCGCCTTCCTGCCTGTCTGCAAGGCAATGCTGGATTTAGGTCCCGAATGGCTGGACAATTACGTTAGACAGATTCTGTATGAAGCACTGGCGAATGGTCTGGAGGCAGGCATTGTCAAGGGGGATGGGCATGAAAAGCCTATTGGCATGATGCGTCAGGTAGGTGATGGCGTTACCGTAACAGGCGGCGTTTATCCTGCAAAGGAGAAAATCAAGGTAAATGACCTTTCCGTGAAAACGGTCGGCAATCTGATTTCTCTGATTGCGGCGGATCCCAATGGGAAGGCAAGAGCGGTGGAGAATGTCCTTCTGATTGTCAATCCGCAGGATTATTTCCAGAAGGTGATGCCTGCAACAACGGTAATGGCTCCCGATGGCACCTATCGCAATGATGTTGTGCCTTATCCCATGACAATTATCCAGTCTGCGGCACTGAGCAGAGGCGAGGCGGTTCTTGGTTTGGGTAAGAAATACTTTGCGGCGGCAGGCATGAGCAAGGAGGGGAAGATTGATTATTCCGACCAGTATCAGTTCCTGGAGGATAACAGGGTTTATCTGGTGAAGCTGTATGCAAACGGTTTCCCTATGGATAACAACGCCTTCCTGTATCTGGATATTGCAGACCTTAAGCCTCTGACCTATAAGGTGGAGCAGGTAGCTGCTGCGGAGGTTTCCAATGATGCCACTCTGTCTGATTTGAAGATTGGAAGCCTGAGCCTGTCCCCTGCCTTTGCGAAGGAAACCGCAACCTACACAGCAGCAACCACAAACGCAACCAACACCATTACGGCAGTACCCTCTGATGCAGGCGCGGAAATCAGCGTACAGGCAAATGATGCGGAGGTAGACAACGGCTCTGCGGCAACGTGGAAGGAAGGCGCAAATACCGTTAAGGTTACTGTAACGGCGGCTGACGGCACAACCACCAAAGCCTATACCGTCACTGTGACAAAATCCTGATGCAGCGGCAGAACATTCCTGCGGAGCTTCTGGCAGATGTCAAAAACAATCTGAATATTACATGGGGCGATGAAGCCACGGATAACAAAACTCGTGGCTTTATTGCCGCCGCAATGGCATATCTGAACGAAAAGGGTGGTAGCGTTCTGGATTATGATGCGGACGGACTTCCCCGTACATTGATGATGGAATTTGTACGCTACGCCAGAGATGAGGCACTGGATGTATTTGAAAACAACTACATGGCATTGATTTTGGATATGCAGAACGGAAGAATGGTGAGAGAGTATGTGGAAAGCACCAAACAGACCGAAGCATGAGATTACGCAGGCGTTCAATGATGGGCTTGTGACAATCTGCACTGTCTGCGATGCGGCAAAGGCGGGCTATGCGCCGCAGGAAAAGCTGACAGAAAAAATAAAGCTGCGCTTTGCGGAACAAAGACTTGGCATTAACCGCATTTATCAGAGTAAGCAGGCGCAGGTGGAAATTGTGCGCGTGATTCGGGTGCCTGCTGCGGGGGCGGCTTCTCCGCAGGATGTGGCACTTTTGGAAGGAAAGCAATACCGCATTGATACGGTGCAGAAGGTCATGGATATTTATCCGCCCTGCGTGGATCTGGCACTTGCGAAAATCGAACAGGAATTTGAGGTGATGGCATGAGCTGGCAGGAACACATCATAGCGGCACACCTTGCTGTGACGGATGCGGTGCGACACGGAAGAACCATGAAGTCCGACCGATATTTTGTTTGGCAGGAGGACGGCACGAATGACTTGACTGCGGACGATACCCATGCAGAGAAAGCCGTTACAGGCACAACAGACCTTTTCACAAAGCAGGAGTTTGACCCATGGAAAGAGGAGCTGGAGGCGGCTTTTGATGCGTCCCCTTATATTGCGTGGGAATTAAACAGCGTGCAGTATGAGGAGAAAACAGGCTTTACGCATTATGAATGGGTCTGGGAGGTGTTCTGATGGCAAAGCTTACCTTCACAGGCTTAGATGGCTACATAGCACAGTTGGAAAAGCTGCGGCAAAGCGCAGACGGTATCACGAAAAAGGCACTTTATGAGGGCGCGGGCGTGACCGCAGACGAAATCCGCTCCGCTGTGGAGGCATTGCCAACCGACAATGACCGCAGTGCAGGGCATTATCTCAAGGGAATTACGGACGAGCAGAAGGCGGCGCTTGCAAAGGGACTGGGCGTTGCGCCCTTCCAATCGGAGGGGGACAGGATTGATACGCTTGTCGGCTTTACAGGCTATAGCGATATCCAAACGCCGAAATATCCGCAGGGACAGCCCCTTGCGCTGATTGCCAGAATTGCGGAAAGCGGTACAAGCTTTTCTCAGAAAACGCCCTTTGTGCGAAAGGCATTGAAAACGGCGAAGCCAAAGGCGGAGACAGAAATGAAAAAAGTATTTGAAACGGAAATCAAAAGAACGATGAAAGGATGAGGGAAATATGGCAAAGATTGGCTTGAGTAAACCTTATTTTGCAAAATACAGCAACACAGGCGAAACAGTAACCTACAGCGGCGGCGCGCTGATGGGCAAGGCGGTAGAGCTTTCCATTGAATTGGAGGGCGCGGATGATAATATCCTTTATGCAGACAATGGACCTGCGGAGAGTGCGAATACCTTTGCAGGCGGTACATGGACGCTGACAACGGATGATTTGCTGCCTGATGTTATGCTGAGGGTATTGGGTATTATCGAGCAGGCAATGACGGGATCGGATGTCAGCACCAAGGATGCAAAATGGTACATCTGGAATGATGAGCAGGAAACGCCCTACCTTGGCTTTGGCGCAGTTGTGAAAATCCAGAAAAACAGTGCAACCAAGTGGCAGGCGGTTGTATTGCCGAAGATTCAGCCGACTAACCCTAACGACACCTTCACCACACAGGGCGAAAAGGTCGAATGGGGGACACCTGAAATCAGCGGTAGTATTCTGCGCAGCGATGCCGCAGGACACCCTTGGAAGATGATTTCCTCCCCTATGGACAGCGAGGCGGACGCAGAGGCGGCAATTAAGAAATTCCTCGGTATTACGGGGGAGCAATGAATGCCGTCATGACAGCCGCGCATGACGGGGGAGAAGAAACGGTAAATCTGACGGAGGAAACGGAGGAAGAAACGTATGAGAACGGCGAAAATTGAAATTAACAAAAAGGAATATCTGCTGTGCTTTTCCGCTCGCGTGATGCGTGATTGTTCGGAACGCTACGGGAACGCAGAAAATATCGGGAAGGCGCTGACGGAGGGGACAGAGGCGCAGAAAATGGATGAGAGCTTCTGGTTGCTGTCTGCCATGATGGATGCAGGGGCGAAATATGCCAAGGTGGAAGGCATCAGCACACCGCCCCCTCTGAGCTATGATGCGCTTTATGATTTATGTGGCATGGATGACCTTCTGGATATGCAGACAAAAATCTTTGAAACGATTGCGGATGGCAGCGAAAGAAGGATTGAAACAGAAGATGAAGAAGGAAAAAACGCGGAGACCACTCGACAGAATCAGATGTCGGGTGGTGCATCTGGTACGGATTGAAAATCGGGCTGTCCTATGAGACAGCCTATGCCCTTCCCTTTGGCGAATTGTGTGACCTGATTGCTGTGGAGCAGATTAGAAACGAAGGCGCAAAAATGAAAAAATCAAAGGCGCAGGAGGAAGCGGAATTCTGGCGGCTGATGGATTTTGTGTAAAATCGTGAAAATATTCTTGATATATATCATGTTATGTGATAAATTTTAGAAAAATGGCACGATATGACACAGGAGGGGTAGTATGAAAAAATTTTTGGCTGTTTTATTATGTGGTTGCTTGATGATGGGCGTTGCCGCAGGGTGCGGAACAGAACAGGCAGGAACAGAAACGGAGAAAGAAAATGCTGATGAAAGAAAGATTGATGGGAGCTATCCATTTTCAACAATCCATTGGATGGAGGAGGTTGATGATTTGGAAGAAGCGCCGGCATCCTTATATTCCGGATTGCATGAGGAATTGAAGGGGACACCATATAAATTTACAGGCGAAGTTACGGGCGTTAAGACCATTGATGAGGTTGACGATGAAACGCCGATGCCATGTTTCTTTGTCAGAACGGAAAATGGCGATGTTATCGTCGGTAATGGTGCATATATGTACGCGCAAGATGTAAAGGATTTGGAAAATTTCGATGATGAAAAGTTTTTTAACTTTTTTACGGAGATGCCAAAGGTCGGAGAGTATGTATGTGTGTATGCTGATTATTATGGATATAATGAATTTGATGATGCTGTAGTAGCAATATATAATCCGGATTGCATTATTAAGGCAATGGCTTATTGCTACAATACAGATGGCGATGATTCCGACACTGCAAACAAAGCTGAAAAGGGAGAAGAATTTTCTTTCTCTGCAGGGAATTATTATGTCGGAGAGGACATTCCTGCCGGAAGATATGATGTAAAATGGGTTTCCGGAATAGGAAACTGTATAACAAATGGGATGATTGAAACCTTTGCCGACAGCGACAGTGCGATTCAATCGTACAGTAATCTTGACTTGAAAAAAGGAGAAAAGATACAAGTCAGTGGTTCGCTGACCATTAAATTTACAGCAAAATAAAATAGGATTCAAAAGCACTCAAATCATTTGGGTGCTTTTTTCATGCAAAAAAAGGAGGTGACGGAATGGGAACGGATATTGGTGCAAAGATTGGCATTGACGGCGAGGCGGCGTTTCGGTCGAGCTTGGCGGCGATCAATTCCCAATTAAAAAACTTAGGTAGTGAAATGAAATCCGTAATTTCTGCGTTTTCGGGCATGGAGAACAGCGAAGGCGCGGTAACGGCAAAGGGCGATGTTTTGAAGCGTTCCCTCAATGCCTCGGCGGAGAAAATGAAGCTGCTGCAAAACCAGAGCGAGCGTGCAAAGGCAAGGCTTGCAACCCTGTCGGATGAGCTGGAAAAATCCAAGCAGAAATTCGGGGAGAACAGTGAGGAGGCCAGAAAGGCGCAGGATGCCTACAATAGACAGGTTAAGACTGTGAATGACCTGCAAACCCAGATGAACCGCACAACTACGGAAATGAACCGCATGGAACAGGAAATGCAGGAGCTAGGGAACAGCTCGGATGCACTGTCAAAGGACTTAGATAAGACCGAACAAAGCTCTGCCCGTATGAAGGCAGCCATGAAAGCGGCGGTTTCTGCGGCAGCGGCGGCGGTGGGTACGCTGTCGGGGCTTGGCATAGCGGCAATCAAGGTTGGCAGTGACTTTGAGGAATCCATGTCGCAAGTAGCGGCAACCATGGGGATGAGCGTTTCGGAAATCCATAACGGCAGTGAGGCTTATGAAACACTGGCTACGGCGGCGAAGAACGCAGGCGCAACCACAAAATTTACGGCTACACAGGCGGCAGAGGCTTTGAATTATCTTGCCTTGGCGGGGTATGACGCAGGCACATCCGCAGAGGTTTTGCCCTCTGTGCTGAATCTGGCGGCGGCAGGCGGGCTTGATTTGGCGTATGCCTCCGACCTTGCGACAGATGCAATGGCGGCTCTGGGCATCGAGGCGAGCGCGGACAATCTGGCACAGTTCGGAGACCAGATGGCAAGGGCATCCAGTAAGGCGAACTACAGCGTGGCACAGCTTGGCGAAGCAATTCTGACCGTTGGCGGTACGGCGAAGAACCTTGCAGGCGGCACAGTAGAGCTGAATACGGCTCTCGGTGTTCTGGCGAACCGAGGTATCAAGGGTGCAGAGGGTGGTACGGCTCTGAGAAACATGATTTTATCCTTATCCGCACCGACAGATAAAGCGGCGGCAACGCTGAAAAGCCTTGGTGTGTCTGCATTTGACGCGGAAGGGAATCTGAATCCTCTGAATGAAACCTTCAAAAAGCTGGACGCTGCAATGCAGAGCATGAGTCAAGAGAAAAAAACAAACGTACTGAACGATATTTTCAATAAAGTAGATTTGAAAAGTGCGGAGGCAATGCTTGCGGGCTGTGGTGCGGAATTTGATAATCTTTCTGCATCCATTGCGAACAGCAGCGGTGCCATGCAGGACATGGCAGATGTGCAGATGGACAACCTCAAGGGGCAGATGACGATTCTCGGCAGTGGTCTGGAAGGGCTTGGTATACAGGTCTATGAAAAATTTGAAACCCCTATGAAAGAGGCTGCGGAAACCGCTATCACATCGGTGGATGAGGTTGCAAGAAATCTGCGGAGTGGAAAACTCTCGGAAAGTGTGGATAACCTTGCGGAAAGCACAGGGCATTTCATGGAGGAAACAACCGCTCTGGCGGTGAAGGCTCTGCCGAAGGCAATCAACGCCCTTGCGGCTATGCTCAGACACACAAAGGAGATTAAGAATGTAACGCTGACAGCGGCGGCGGCAATCGGAACCTTTAAGGCAGTGCAAAGTCTTTCTACGGTAGTGAAAAGCTGGCAGGCGGCGGAAAAGGCAGTGCGTGTTTATACAGCGGCTTTGGCAGTCAATCGAAATGCGGAGTTACTGCTGACCTCTACGCTGAGCGCAAAAGAGCTTGTGGTTGGCGTGGTAACAGGAAAGATTGCCCTCATGACTGCGGCACAGACTGCCTATAATGCTGTGGTGGCGGCGTGTCCGCTCGGACTTCTGATTGCAGGTGCGGCAGCATTGACCATTGGGCTGGTTTCTCTGCTTTCTGCGACAGAGGAAGAAAGCGAGGGGATGCGCGAGTTCCGAAAGCGTCTGGAGGAAACAACAGATTCCATCAATCAGCAGGCAGAGGCACGCAAGAGCATGAAGGAAACGGCGCAGGAAAGCATCAATCAATCTCTTTCTGAAATGGATTACACAGACAGCCTGATTCGTCAGCTGCAGGAGCTTTGCGATGCAAACGGACAGGTAAAGGATGGCTACGAAAATAGGGCAAAGGCTCTGGCGGAGCAAATCAACAGTGTGATTCCGAATGCAATTTCTCTGACGGAAAAGGAAGGACAGGCGTATGTGCAGACAGCTGATAATCTGGATTTGCTAATGGAAAAGAAGCGTGTCAATGCCCTTTTGAACGCAAAAGAGGAGGCTTATACGGCGGCAATCCAGAACCAAGCAGAGGCAATGCAGAACCTTATAACTCTGGAGGATGATATTGCCACAAAAAAACAGGAGCTGATTGAAAAGGAGAAAGAGCTTCAAGACGCGCTGATGAACGGCAGCACAGGTCAACAGACAAAAGCCATGTCTGCTTTGCAGCAGGTAAAGGATGACCTTGCGGAAATGGAGGGGCTTTATACAGAGCAGACCGACATCCTGCGCAGCTCCTATCAGGACATCGATGAATATAACAGCCTTTTGGCTTTGAGTCAGTCTAACAGTCTGGAAGAAATTAAAAACGGGCTCAATGAGTATGTATATCAACAGCAAAGAGTGACAGATGAAACAAAGGATCAGCTGGATCAGCAACTGGAAGTCACATCGAGAAATTTTGCAACCAGATTGAAAATGGCACAGGATGCAGGTTATGATATTGGGCAGGCGGAATTGGATGCTTTAATGTCCACGAAGGATGATTTTTTGAATGCGGTACAGGCGTATGCGGATGCCGGCAGGGAAGTCCCGAAGGCGTTGAAAGCCGGAGTAGATGAAAATGCTGTGCTATATGCAAATGCACTTGTAACTATGAAGGATAAAGGGCTTATTGAAATGAAAAAAGCGGAATCCGAAATGGAGAGTGTTGCTGAAAATTGTACAAAGGGTTTTGCAAATGGTCTACTTTCAAAAGGGGCAATCAATAAAGTGGTCGCAGCGGCTACAAAACTTGGTTCATCTGCGGCTTCAACCCTGAAAAAGTTCTTTGATATTCATTCCCCTTCCCGCGTCATGCGTGATGAGGTCGGTAAACAGATTCCTGCCGGCGTTGCTGTCGGCATCGAGGATGGCACAGGCGAGGCGGTCGAAGCGGCTGAAAAGATGGCAGAGGACATTGCAGAGGCGGCAGCGGGGATGGATTCCATGGTAGCCTTCGCACAGCAGACTGCCCGTAAGGTTGGGGACGTGCTGAAAAGCGAATTAGAGAAAACCAACAGCGAAATTGAAGCCTTACAGAAGAAATCGGAGGAAAAGAAAGCCGCCGAGGAATTGAAGGAATACAAGAGCAACCTTGCGAAAAAGCGTGCGGAGCTGAAAAAGGCAGAAAAGAAGAATCGGCAGAAGATACAGGAAGAAATTACAAAGCTGGAAAACGACTGGAATAAAAAACAGGAGGATGCCACAAAAACAGCAGAGGAGAAAAAGCTGAAGGAGCGGCTTTCTGCGTTGCAGACCTTTCAGAAGGAATATGAATCGGCACTTTCCAAGATTGAAAGCAAGCAAACCAGCTTACAGGAAAAACTGGCCGACTACGGTTCTTTGTTTGAACGCGTGAAAACGGAGGATGATAAGGAGATATTCCGGCTTGGGGATCTGGATGCCGAAATCAGAAAGATTCAGAAATACAGCAATGCGATTGAAGAAATGCAGGCAAAAGGCTTGTCTGGGGGCTTAATGAGTGAAATCTCCGCAATGAGCGTGGATGATGCACTGGACTACATGGATAAGCTCTCTCGTATGTCTGATGTGAAATTGCAGGAATACATCCAAAAATACGAAGAAAAACAGCAGTTGGCGGCAGATGCGGCGAAAAAATTCTATCAAAGCGAATTTGATGCACTGGAACAGAACTACACCGAAAAGCTGCCGCAGACCATTGGAGAAGTCAAGGATGAACTGTATCAGGCAGGGACAGAAGCGGCAAAGAGTTTTGCACAGGGCATGGCAGCTGACAGTAAAACTGACATTGCAGGTGCTGTTTCCGGAGCTGTTGCGACCGCAAACCAGAATACGCAGGGGATAACGATGAAACAGATTGTTGCATCTTTGCAGGCACAGGAGCCTGTTCTGACGGAATATGTGCAGGCACTTGAAATGAGGCTTGTCGAGGTTATGACGGGTTTTCGTGTTGAATATGTCAATATTGGCGAAATGATGATGGCAGGACTTGCCGATGGTATTGAGAACGGAAGGAGTGGCGTAATTCAAGCAGTTGCAGAAGTGGTAGCGGCGGCGATTGCGAAAGCGAAGTCTAAACTGGACATTCATTCGCCCTCTAAGGTTTTTGAAGGCTTCGGCGAGTATTCCATGGAGGGCTACGAAATCGGCATCAAAGATAAAATGAAATCGGTGATGCGGACGGTACAGAACAGCATGGACGCAGTTGCACGTCCGCCCAGAGTGGAAACGGCAACGGGCGACATCAGCAAATCTCAGACCTACACCTACGGGGACATCAATGTGCATATCGACAGTGTGAAAAGCGAAAGAGAAGCAAGAGTTGTCGCAGAGCAGATCGAGTTTCTCCGCAGACAGCAAAGCGCAGGGAGAGGTGGTAACAAATGATACATGAGGCATGGTTTACATTCAACGGCGTTGACAGCCGAGAGATGGGGGTCATTGTGACCGCTATGCCGGAAACGGTGCGTGCGGAGCGGCGGATAGAAAGTATTACCGTGGCGGGGCGAAACGGTTCTCTGCATACAGATGAAGGCGTTTATGAAAGCTATGACAGGACGATGGAATGTGCGCTGATTAAGCGTGCAAAGCTGGACGAAATCACAGCATGGCTTGTTGGCAGTGGCGAAATGACATTTTCCACAGAGCCGGATAAGGTTTACCGCGTAATGATTGCAAATAAAATCAGCATTGCTCAGATGATGCGTGTGTTCCAGAAATTTCAGGTCATTCTGGATACACAGCCCTTCAAATACAGCGTCAATGCCGCAGGGGATGCTTTGGAGCTGACCGCCCCGACCACCATCCGCAACA
>OLSQ01000563.1_pt1 | contig 35883 bp, 29 predicted proteins | sample 1672561 | NCBI WGS metagenome assembly OLSQ01 (sample SAMEA3136699, study PRJEB25190) | human gut metagenome | biome: human gut; feature: human-associated habitat; material: faeces | place: Austria | collected 2013
ATATCCTGCATCCCGAAGACAGGAAGGCGCAGCGCTACGATGTTGTGCCCTCCGCCATCTTCACCGCCCCGGAAATCGGGGATGTGGGGCTCTCCGAAGCGCAAGCCAAGCAACAGGGGTTCGCCGTGAAAACTTCGGTGTTCCAGTTCCGCGAGCTCGGCAAGGCGCAGGCCATGGGCGAACTCGCCGGGCTGTTCAAGCTCGTCGTTGAAGAAGGCAGCGGCAAGCTCCTCGGAGCGCACATCGCCGGAGCCCACGCTTCCGATCTGATCGCCGAAGTAGCGCAGCATGCGCTCCACGCGGCAGTTGCCGTCGCCGAACACATAGTCGCGCATGGCCTCCATGCGGCGCGTGGCCCGTTCGAGCTGGTCTTCGTAGACCGTCCGCGGTATCACCACGTGCCGCCCCTCCTCGCGGTTCGACGGGAAATAGACATACGGCAGAGTCCGCTTCGGTATATATTGAAGTACGCGCATGCGCGCGAGAAGCAGCAGCGCCTGGTAGATGTCCTCGGTCGAATACGATGTCAGGTACGACAGCCGCACTTCGTCGATCGGCACGAAATCAGCGAAAATGCCAGTATACGTGCGCAAAATAGCCTGCAGAATGGCGTCGGTGTCGGGCGCCAGACGCAGCGAGTAAAAATCGCGGCGGTCCATGATCACCATCAGCCGCGAGCGGGCGTTGACATCGTCGCCGTATTCTATCACGCCCGACCGGGTCAGGATCGACAGCGCCGCCGAAGCCGGCCTCGGCTGAAGCCCGTAGCGCTGACAGAAGCCCGTGAGATTGAACTCGAACGTGTGGTTGAAGCCCTCGCCCATGGCCACGTCAAGAAAGACGCACATCTTGTCGTAGACATCGCGGATATACGCCCGCGGCGGAAACGACTCGCTGATGCGGCGCTTGAGCAGTCCCTTGTCGGCCTGGGCGGCGAGCAGCACCGCATACGATTCCAGGCCGTCGCGACCGCATCGCCCCGCCTCCTGATAATACTCCTCGAGCGACTGCGGCACGTCGTAATGCACCACCACCCGCACATCGGGCTTGTCGATGCCCATGCCGAAGGCATTCGTGGCCACCATCACGCGCTTGTGTCCATCCATCCAGGCATCCTGCCGCGCCTCCTTCTCCTCCGGAGCCAGCCCGGCATGGTAGAAATCCGCGCTGATGCCCCGCTGCTCCAGCATGGCGGCTATGGCAGACGTGCGACGTCGCGAGCGTACATAGACGATAGCCGGACCGCGCGTGCCGCGGAGTACCTGCTCGAGCATCTCGTCCTTAGCCTCGGTGCGGCGCACGATGTAGCTCAGATTGTCGCGCGAGAAACTTTTGGAAAACACAGCCGGCGCCCGCATCCCGAGCTTGTCGGCTATGTCGGCCACAACCTGAGGCGTGGCCGTAGCAGTCAGAGCCAGCACCGGAACGTCGGGGAACGTGTGCCGCAGATCGGCTATCCTCAGATACGATGGCCGGAAGTCATAGCCCCACTGGGATATGCAGTGAGCCTCGTCCACCACTATCAGACTGACCGGCAGCGATGCGATCGAGGCAACGAAATCGCTCCTCGACAGCTTCTCCGGCGACAGGTACAGCAACTTGGTCTTGCCCAGAAACAGCCGCTCCATGGCCACGCCGGCCTCATGCCTGCTCATGCCCGAATGCATGCATGCCGCCGGGACGTCGCGCCGCCGGAGGTTGTCGACCTGATCCTTCATCAGCGAAATCAGCGGTGTCACCACCAGCGTCACTCCGTCGAGCATCAGCGCCGGTACCTGGAACGTCACCGACTTGCCGCCGCCCGTAGGCAGCAGTCCTATGGTGTCGGAGCCGCCGAGCACCGAGCCGATGATCTCGCGCTGGCACTCGCGGAAGCTGCCGTAGCCCCAGTAACGCTCGAGTACGTCCTCCGGCGTCATGTCATTCCGTCTCGTCGGAAATACGGATCTGCTTCACAAGCAGCTGTAGCGACGAGCTCGCATTGTGATGCTTGTTCTCCTCGATGGTATAGCAGATGTTGAACGGCTTGCCGGCATGTATGTAGTCGAAATACCGCGCCATGTTGAAGGCGATGCCGTTGATCACCTTCCCCGACGTATCGTCGACCAATTCGAGTTTGATGTGCTCCAGATGCTTGCCCACGAGCATGCTGGTACCGAAATCCTTGACGTTGCGGGTGCAGAATGTAGGCTTCTGGTTGCCCGGACCGAAAGGATTGAAAAGCCGCAGGGTCGAGATCAGCTCGGGCGTGATCTGGGCGAATGTCATGAACGCATCGATATCGATCACCGGAGTCTGCTGCTCGGGCAGTATATGCTCGGCCACATACTCCTCGAAGCGGCGCGTGAATTCCGGAATATTTTCCTCCTTAAGCGACAGGCCCACGGCATACGGATGGCCGCCGAAATTCTCGAGCAGATCGCGCGCGGAGTCCACGGCCTTGTAGATATCGAAACCCTGAACTGAACGCGACGAACCCGTGGCCAGACCGTTGGCGAACGTCAGCACTACGGACGGTTTGTAGTAAAGCTCGGTCAGACGCGAGGCCACTATGCCGATGATACCCTTGTGCCAGTCCTTGTTGTAGATCACGATGGATTTCTTAGGCGAATACATCTCGCCGCGGGCCTCGAGTATGGCGTTGGCCTCGTCGGTGATGCGCTTGTCGAGTTCCTTGCGGTCCTTGTTGTACTGGTCTATGGCGAGACTCTTTGCCGCCGCGTCCTTGGAGTCGCGGGCCACGAGCAGCTCAACGGCCTCGCGGCCGCTCTGCATGCGGCCCGACGCATTGATGCGCGGCCCGATCTTGAAGATGACATCGGTGATGGATATTTCCTTTCCGCCCAGTCCGCACGTGCGGATAATGGCACGCAGACCCAGATTCGGATTGGTATTGAGCCGCTTCAGCCCCATATAGGCCATCACGCGGTTCTCGCCCACCATCGGCACGATATCGGCCGCTATACTGACCGCCACCAGGTCGAGCATGCACTCGAGCTCGGCCGTTCCGATGCCGTTCGATATCGAGAACGCCTGCATCAGTTTGTACCCTACCCCGCAGCCCGACAGATGCCGGCACGGATACGTCGATCCTTCGAGTTTCGGATTGAGTATGGCAACGGCCGGAGGCAACGTATCGTCGGGCACATGGTGGTCGCATATGATGAAGTCTATGCCCAGCCCGCGGGCATATTCGATTTCCTCGATGGCCTTGATGCCGCAGTCGAGTATTATGATGAGCTTTACGCCGTCGGCCGCGGCATTGTCTATGATCTGGCGCGAGATGCCGTAGCCCTCATCGTAGCGGGTCGGTATGTAGAAGTCAATCTCGGAGTAGAAGTTCTGCAGATAGCGGTAGACCAGCGCCACGGCTGTGGTGCCGTCCACGTCGTAGTCGCCGAATACGAGAATCTTTTCCTTCGAACCCATCGCACGGTTGATGCGGTCCACCGCCTTGTCCATGTCCGGCATCAGAAACGGGTCATGGAGGTCGCGCACAGAGGGATGGAAGAATTTCTCGGCTTTCTCGATCGAGGTGATGCCGCGCTGTACCAGCAGTTCGCACACCGGCGTGCAGTTGGCATAGCGGCGGGCGAGCTCACTCTCGAGCTTTTGCTCTTCCGATGTCAGAGGGAGATAGTTCCATTTGCTGTTGCTTGTCATATGTTGTCTGTTTTATTTCATAGGATTGGCCGTCGGGCAGATGCACGTCGAGCTGCGGGAACGGGAAGCTGACGCCATACTCGGGCAGTTTCTTGTATATCTGCTCGTTGACGGCATAGTAGACGCCCCAGTAATCGGGCGTGCGTGTCCAGGCACGGAGTTTCAGTGTCACGGCGCTGTCGTCAAGTGAATCCACCACCACGGCAGGCGTGAAATCCGGACGCGGATGCAGCGCCTTGATCTGTTCCTCGCGGCGCTCCTTCCATTCCTCCACCTTCTCCTTGTGGCGGCTGAATATACGGCGGATGAACGACCGGCGGGTAGCCGTCTGTTGCTCCTCATTCCGTATTTCCTCGCATTCGGGATCATCCTGTGCGGTTTCCTCATCTTCGCAGTCGGCCTTGAGCAGGCGCGGTTCGGCATCTACAATGGCCAGCAGGGCGCGGCGGGCGTCATCCACGCTGTCGCCGTACGATATACCCACGGTCCAGTCCACACGACGGTAATTCTCGCGCGAGTAGTTATTGATAGAGCCGGTTGAAAGGCCGCCGTTCGGAATCGTGATCGACTTGTTGTCGGGGGTGAGGATTATGGTGCTGAATATCTGTATTTCCTTGACTGTTCCGGCGAATCCCTGTGCCTCGATGTAGTCACCCACGCGGTAGGGTTTCAGAAGCAGGATAAGCACGCCGCCGGCAAAATTCTGGAGCGTGCCGCTCAGAGCCATACCGATTGCGACACCGGCGGAGGCGAATATCGCCAGGAACGACGAGGTCTCGATGCCGAGAATGCCGATCACCGTCACTATCAGTATGAAGTACAGTACGATCCGGATGAAACTCAGCACAAACGTGGCCAGCGAGTTGTCGACCCGGCGTCGCAACAATATGCCCGAAACCATCGTGTAGAGCTTGCGGATAATGAATTTGCCCGCATAGAACACTACGCCAGCGATGAGCAGGTTGATGGCCAGCGTCACCAGCCCGGCAATGAATTTGTCGAGCAGTTCGTCGAGCGGCAGAGATTTGAGCAGGCTCAGTTCGTTCTTCACCGACGGTATCGAATCCGGCAGGGCCGGTATCACTTCTTGCAACAGGGGGATCAGTCTCATTGAATTCAGTTGGTTTTAAATCGTGGCGCTACTACATTCTGCGTCCATTCCAGACGGTCGTAGCCTTTTATCGGCAGATCCTCGGCGCGCGTCACCACGCGCGTCGACAGCCCCGATACATTGTACATGGTCCAGTCGTTCCATAGACGGTCGGTCGAGGCCTTGTAGATCACTGTCGACCCGAGGGCCGACTCGAACTCGGCGAAAAGCGCTCCGTCAAGATCCGCACGCACGTGCAGAGCCGTCACATACTCGCCGAAATCGAGATAATAGCCCTGCGACACACGGTCAGAACCGTAATAGTTCGTAACCGGACGCAACGGATGCGACGGATCGGTCAATATATATATTGCGCGCGTCGCTTCGGCCAGACGCTCCAGCGAGCGGGTGTCTACCACGGTCATGGTGGCCGTGCGGTCGACTGGATCGGATTTCGACTGATACAGTTCGAACGTATTCTGCGCGGCACGCACGATATTGTCGGGTCCGCCGGCAGCCAGCAGGCCGAGATTCCGGTCGTAGGGCATGCCGTCGCGCGGCAGTTCCGACGGGCTCGACACGATGTAGCGCGCGCAGTCGCGCAGCTCGTACATCACCTCGACACCGCCCATCAGGCAACAGTCAAAATAGATATACTCCAGATTCTCGTCCTCGAGCACATGGCGCAAAGTGGTGGTGTTCATGGTGCGGCCGCCATGCTGCCCGTACGACAGCGGGGCTACAGCCGGAGCGTCGGCACGCGCTGCCACAAAATCCTCGGCCCCGTCCTCGAGCCAGCCCGAGGCGTGGCTCCACAGCACTATGCCGTAGTTTTCGGCCGGAGCGATGCGCTTCACATCGGCGATCACCTGCTGCATCACGGCAGCATCCGTGGCGTACACAGCCCCGTAGTTCTTAAGTTCCTTAAGGCCCGAAGCAGTCAGTTCAAGCAGGCGGTTGCCCTTGTAGGTCGAATGAAACACCAGCCAGCGGTTGCTGCCCAGATCGCCGCGCCGCGCCGCGAGTACCATTTCATCAAGGTCAAGCGAATCGGCCTTGCTCACACCCTGCGCCGGATAGGCTGTGCCGAGGCTGTTGGCGGCCACCATATAGACCAGCGTGGCGTGCTCCGCAGGCTGGCCGGGCACATCCGGCCGGTCTCCGCCGCACGATGCAGCTGCCACAGACAGCAGCACGGTTATCAGGTATATGGCGATTTTCTTCATTCTCATTTCTATAATCATGACAATCCTGCCGGACTGACTTGCAAAGATACGAATTTCCGACTGCTTTTCTATCCCCCTTAACCTTTTTTTGCGCTAAGTTTGCTGCAAGCGACTCACTCAAGCGACTCGCTCGCAGCACGCGGCGAGTTACAGGTTTTGACTCGGTAAAAACAAATTACGGCATATTATTTGCAAGCAAAGTGACAAACCGATTAGGCTCTGAAAAGAATTATTGGCCACTTTAAAAATAAAGCTGTCTTACCTACGGAGGGGTAAAAAAACAAATTTACAGCGGGATACGGTGTATGTCACCGAAATTTAATAACTTTGCGTATGGCATACAGCCATATCACAAGCGATGGCAAAAATCACAGTACAGAACACCGAGATAGCGGTTGTAAGATACAACGAGGAAGATTATATCAGCCTGACGGACATGGCTCGCAGCCAAATGCAAGAACATATAATCTTCCGCAGGTTGAGCCTTAAAAGCACCATCGAGTATCTCGGAGAATGGGAAATGCTCTATAATCCCGATTTTAATTGTACCGAATTCGGTACAATTAAAAATGCCGCAGGAAGCAACAACTTTGTGCTTTCAGTAAAAACATGGCTTGAACGGACAAACGCCATAGGCATACGTTCAAAAGCCGGTCGTTATGGCGGCACATACGCACATCGGGATATAGCATACCATTTCGGAATGTGGATAAGTCCAAAATTTCAATTATTGCTCGTTAAAGAGTATCAGCGGTTAAAGACTGAGGAACAACGGTTGTTAGGATGGTCCGCAAAGCGCGAACTGTCGAAAATCAACTACCGCATACACACCGACGCGATAAAGCAGAACCTTATTCCGGTGGAGGTTACTCCGGCACAGGCGACCATGATTTATGCCAACGAAGCCGACGTGCTCAACGTGGCGATGTTCGGCGTAACGGCAAAGCAATGGCGCGACGCTAACCCCGACCTGAAAGGGAATATACGCGATTATGCCTCGATCAACGAACTTATTTGCCTGTCGAATATGGAAAATCTCAATGCGGTTTTCATTGAACAGGGAATGCCTCAAAGCAATAGGCTTGTGAAACTGAACCAAATAGCCATTCATCAGATGAGCGTATTGGAAAGTGGCGATAACGAGAGAAAATTACTGAAATAAGATAAAAAAGTAGCAGAAAATATCGGTCTTGACAGTGCTTGCAATTTTGGCGATTGTGAATTATAGATTTTAATAATGATACTATATATAATACGAATCGTGCTGCTTCTCTCCAAATCAAGCGCTATACTACCATAAAGATAATGCACACAATAATAGAAAACGTAACATCGTAGCCCAATAGTACTTGGCGTCCTTACCACTTACCCGAGACCTTTTCGGCCCAAAATTTGTTATAATGATAAAAACACACTGCAAATCATGGAAACTATCAAGCTTAAAAGAGTCTACAACGCGCCCGAGGCCGCCCCGGGCGACGGTTATCGGGTCTTCGTCGACCGTCTGTGGCCGAGAGGCGAATCAAAAGTGAACTTCCACTACGACCTGTGGGCCAAGGATGTGGCGCCGTCGACCGAACTGCGCGAATGGTATCATGCCGACGAAGCCAACCGGTGGGACGAATTCGAACGTCGCTACCTGGCCGAGCTTGAGGCATCATCCGCCGCCCGACAGCTGCGCCGCAATCTCGAACTCCGTAATACCCCCGTCACGCTTCTCTACTCCTCGCGCGACACACTGCACAACAACGCCGTCGTTTTGGCTAAATTCCTTGAAATGAAACAATGACATGACACAGACTGACGATAGAAAACGGCTTGTGATCATCGGCGGCGGATTCGGCGGTCTCGAAGTGGCCAAGCACATCGACAAGCGCAAATGGGACGTAAAACTCATCGACCGTAACAACTATCACAGCTTCCCGCCTCTTTTCTACCAGGTGGCTTCCGCCTCGCTCGAACCGGCGGCCATCTCTTTTCCGTTGCGCCGCGAGATGCGTCGCCGCAGTGTCCGCGGATGCCGATTCGACATGGGCCACGTCCGGGCCATCGACGTAGCTGCCAAACAGATAATCACCAATTACGGCAGCGTACCCTACGACAAGGTGATCATTGCTGCCGGAGCTGCCAACAATTTCTTCGGCAACACGGACATTCCCGAAAAGGTCTACACAATCAAGAGCGTCGGACAGGCGATCCGCTGCCGCAACGCCATTCTGTCGGCTCTTGAGCGAGCCGCGCTATGCACCGATGCATCACTGCGCCGGGCGCTCCTCACATTCGTCGTGATCGGCGGAGGCCCCACCGGCGTAGAGATCGCTGGTGCGCTGGGCGAAATGAAACGCGACATCGTGCGCCGCGACTATCCGCGCATATCGCCCGATGAAGTGCGCGTGGTGCTCTGCGAGGGCAACGACCGCCTGCTGCGCACCATGAGCGAGGCCTCATCGGCCGACGCACTGCGCGACCTCCGCAAGCTATGCGTCGACATTCGCCTCAGCACCACACTGACCGGCTACGACGGCATGACTGCCTCATTCGCCGACGGTTCGACTCTCGATACCGCCGTCATGATCTGGACTGCCGGCATCACCGGCGTACCGATCGAACTTCGCGGGACCGATATCAAGGCCGGACCCGGCGGACGCTTCGCCGTCGATGAATTCAACCGCGTCGAAGGCCTCGACGACGTGTATGCCATCGGCGACATCTGCGCCCATGCCGACAGCCGCTACCCACGCGGATGCCCGCAGCTCGCCCAGCCGGCCATTCAGCAGGGGCGGCGTCTGGCCCGGAATCTCAACCGCCCCGACCGGGCCAGGCCGTTCGTCTACCGCGACAAGGGGACCATGGCCACGATCGGACGCAACTGCGCCGTTGTCGACATGCACGGCGTACACTTCGGCGGATGGTTCGCCTGGGTCACGTGGATGGCCGTACACCTGATCTCGCTTTTGGGCATGCGCAACAAAGTGATTGTATTCCTGAACTGGATGTGGAACTACTGGGGGCTGGCGACATCACTACGGATGATACTGCACGCGTCGCCGCTGCCGGCACTGTCCGTCAACGAAAAGATCAAAAAATACTGCAATGGCATCAAAGAATGATTTCATAAAGATATACCGTGAGTCATTCCGTTCGACCCGACGCTGGGACGACTGGTTTCTCAACGAGGTCTACACCGACGAGAATATGCTCGCTCTCGAAGCCGACGGCCGCACCGTCAGCGTTCTGCTGGCACAGCCCTACCGCGTCAGCCTATACGGCAGCGACCTGCAGGGTACATACCTCTCATGCGTGGCCACGGCGGCCTCCGAGCGCGGCAAAGGCTATATGAGCCGCCTGGTGGCACAGGCCATCGGACAGTCCGCCGCACGCGGCGATGCCATAGCCATGCTCATCCCCGAGACCCGGCGGCTATATTTCTTCTACAGCCGGTTCGGTTTTGCCACGGCATTCTACGTCGACGAGCAGCGCTACACGTCGGTCCATTCGTTCGTCATGCCCGACGAATATGTACCCGTCGAACCGACCTACGACATATTCGCGCCCCTCGAGGAACTCAGCGCCTGCTGCGTGCGCCATACACGTACCGACTTCAGCCGCATCTTGCGCGACATCGAAATCGACGGCGGAAAGGTCGTCGCCGTCGAAGGCCCCGACGGATCGCGGGCCATGGCTTTCGCATCGGTCGGCGATCTCGTCACAGTCAAAGCCATTCCATCCACCGACACCGAAGCTGCCGAGGCGGCGCTTGCGGTCCTGCGCACCGAAGTCGGCGAGAAACCGCTTGCCGTATGGGCCAATCCGGCCGACAAAGTCGACCACCTGCGGGCCCGCGGCATGGCACGCATCATCGATGCCGCAGCCGTACTCGGCGCGGTGGCTGCCGCACATCCGAAAACAGAGATGGCTATCCGACTTCACGACCCCATGATCGAGGCCAACAACGCGGTATTCGTTCTCAGCCACGGCCAGTGCCGCACCGTCGCATACGACGAATTCAAAGGAAAAACCGACCTCGACGTGCGCATCGACGTACTGGCCATGGTTCTGTTCAGCGCGCCGTCCGTAGCGTCGATATTCAACCTGCCCGGATGCCGCCCCCGCATGCAGTTAATGCTCGACTGAGCTCCGCATTGCGCGCCTCCCCCCCTACAGACGGATATTGACTTTTAGGCGGCCGCTCTCGAGGCCACGGGTGTAGAGGCGCCGCGACACCTCCTCATCGAAAGCCCTGCGGCGCGCATTTAGCAGGCGCCCCACTATAAGATTGCGCGCGAAATCAAAAGGCATCACACTCCCCGACGGCAGATACTCCGTCACATACAGCAGATAAGTGTAGTTGCCGGCCGACACATCAAGCATGCGGTTGCGGGCCAGCCACGCGTCGGGGCTCGGTCCGAAATCCACCGGAATGCGTGTCTCTACCTGTTCCCAGTCGACCCAGCGGTCGCGGAAATAATCGTAATGTATCGCCGACTTAAGCACCTCCTTTTCGAGCCGGTCGATGTCAGCGGTGTCATTCGACGCATATAGCTTGCGGAGGCTGCGCAGATTCGAGGCATCGTCAGGCACCTTCAGATACGTACCCTTGATCAGCGGACGTTCGAGCGTGAACTCAATGCTGTGGTCGGCGTAATAGGCGCGGAGCGTATCCTCCGGAATCGAGTCGGACTGGGCGGCGTAAATTCTGCGGCGGTACTCGAGCAGTATCAGCCGGTCGCGGTATTCGCGGGTCAGCCGGTCTATCTCGGTCATGTCGATCTCCTCCGACGCTATCTCTGATACCAGATGTGCGTCAATCCAGTCCTTGACATATACTTTCACGTAATTGGCCGAATCCTCGGCCGACAGACCGGCCGGAACGGCTTTCTGCAATTCCTGCGCCGTCAGCGTCATCTTCCCTACCCTGACCAGCACATCCGGCGCATCGGGCATACCGTCCGGGGACGTTCCGTGTCCGCAGGCACACAGAGCGCAGATCACGGCAAAGACGCAACCCGCCCCTGACAGTCGGTGTACGAATGCAGGCAGACGGGTTGCGTTCATGGTTATTACGGATTGATTCAGCGTGCCTGTTCAAGCACCTTGTTGTTGATCTTCACCTTATAGCGGCGGTGGAGATCCTCGATCCACTGGCGCTCGAGCTCGGTCTGGAAGTCGGCCACAATAGCGCCGCGGATGTCGGCGGCTTCCTCGGGCTGATCTATGACGCGGCCGCGGAAAGCCGCATACGACGGCCAGCGGGCATTGTCGGTCGACGGCTTTTCACCGCCGAAAGCCAGGAAGTCGGTTATTGCGTTTTCGCCCTTGGCGGCTATCACACGCTCTATCTTCACGTCGCGGCCGAATTTCTCGCGCATCTGCTTCACCAGCTCGGCCGGAGCTATATCCTGAGGCAGATTCGATGCGTAGCTGAAAGCCTCGCCCAGAATCGAATCATTGGTGGCGAAGATTATGTACGACTTGAAGCGGGGAGCGTCCCAGCGGTAGTTGTCGCGGTTGCGGCGGAAGAATTCCTCGAGCTGCTCCTTGTCCTCGGCAGCGCGCTTCCATACATTGCGGTTGGAGATCTCGAACAGCAGGATGCCGTCGCGGTATTCGTTGACAAGGTTGCGGTATTCCGGATTATCCTCGGCCAGATCCTCGCGGGCCTGTTCGCGGGTCTTCTCGGCCATGAACTGCAGGGCGCCGTAGCGGATATAATCCATTACATTGTCGGTGCCGCGGACTGCTGCCGACGTGGTGGCGGCTATGACCTCGCCGAGAGTGAATTTCTTGCCGGCTACCTCTACTATCGGGAGCTTCGATTTGCCGAGCTCAGCCACAAGTGTCGAATCATATACCGAGCCGTATTTCTCGACCAGCGGACGCACCTTCTCGAAGTTCTTGTCGATCAGGTGAGCGTTGTACTTGGCCATCATGCGGTTGGTGTACGCGTTGCGGGGTTCGTCGCCGCGCGTGTCGTTGGTGATGGTGTTCTTGAGTTTCTCGCGGTTATCCTCGAACGAGCCTATGCCGCGGGCATCCGATTTGTGGATGATGTGCCAGCCGAAGCGGGTTCTGAACGGCTGCGACACGGCGCCGACGGGCAGTGCGAAAGCCACCGAGTCGAATTCGGCCACCGTCACGCCCGAGCCAAGCCATCCGAGGCTGCCGCCGCGTGTGGCCGAGCCTGGATCCTGCGACAGACGTCCGGCAAGTTCGGCGAACTGCGAGGGGTCAGCCGAGACTACGGTATATATCGAATCGATCAGAGCCTTCTGTGCCACGGCCGTCGAATCTTCCGGCCCCGGTGCCGCCATGCGCAGGATATGCTCTACGAGCACTTCGCCGCGGGCAGGCTCGCGCTTCTCCACACGGATTATGTGCACGCCGTAGCCCGAATTGATCACAGGCGATATTTCGCCGACGGCGGTTGCGTAGGCCGCTTCCTCGAAAGGCCACGGATAGCGGCCCGGAAGAACCGTACCCATCAGGCCGCCTCGCACGGCCGACGGCTTGTCGATGGAGTTTTCTGCGGCCGCAGCCTCGAAGGTAGTCTTGCCTTCGATTATTGCCGTGCGCACCGAGTCAAGCTTGGCATTGTCGCCGTCATACATCATGATATGGCTCACAAGCAGTTCGTTCGACATATGCTCGTAGGCCTGGCGCAACAGCGAGTCCTCCACTGCGGCGTCGATCATATAAGGTGCCGCAAGTTCACTGCGGAACTGGTTGAATTCCTTCAGAAACGCTTCTGTAGTGTCGATTCCGGCAGCCTCGGCGTCGGCCACCTTGAGCTTGTAGTCGACAAACATCTTCACATAGTCGTCGAGCGACTGCGGCTGCACCTGCTGCGACATGTTTTTATGGTACAGATACTCGAATTCGCTCAGACGCACGTCCTTGCCGGCTACGTTCATCAGAACGGGATCTGTCGGTTGCGCCGCCCACACGGCTGCCAGGGACAGGCCCACTACGCCGACGGCCAGAAATTGCTTTTTCATGCTTGGTATATCGTGAATAGTCGGTTAAAACAAATCAATACAAATGTTATAACGACATATTTGCCGGTTTATTATTTTTAAGGTGTGATTTTTTGGGCGCACACACCCCGGCCCTGCTTGGAACCGGCAGCCTGTGCGCCCGTATTTCTCAGCGCTGGCCCGACGAATAGTTGGGGGCTTCGCTCGTGATGGCCACGTCGTGCGGATGGCTTTCGGCCACACCCGCGTTGGTGATGCGGGTGAAGCGTGCGTGGTGCAGATCCTCGATGGTCGGGGCGCCGCAATAGCCCATGCCGGCGCGCAGGCCGCCCAGCATCTGATACACGACCTCGTAGAGCGATCCCTTGTAGGGAACACGGGCCGCGATACCTTCAGGCACAAGCTTCTTGGAGTCATTCTCCCCGCCCTGGAAGTAGCGGTCCTTCGAACCCTTTTCCATAGCTTCGAGCGAGCCCATGCCGCGGTAGGTCTTGTACTTGCGGCCGTTGAATATGATGGTGTCGCCGGGCGACTCCTCCACGCCGGCCAGCATGCCGCCAAGCATCACGGAATGTGCGCCCGCCGCAAGAGCCTTTACTATATCGCCCGAATAGCGGATACCGCCATCGGCTATCAGTGGCACATCGTAGCTCTCGAGAGCCTTCGCCACGTCGTAGACTGCCGTCAGCTGCGGCACGCCCACACCGGCGATAATGCGCGTGGTGCATATCGACCCGGGACCTATGCCCACCTTGACGCCGTCGGCGCCGTTGTCGGCCAGGAACTTGGCAGCGTCGCCCGTAGCAATATTGCCTACAACCACGTCAATCTGCGGAAAAGCCTCCTTTACGGCCTTGAGCACGCCCACCACGCCGCGCGAATGGCCGTGCGCGGTGTCGATCACCAGCGCGTCGGCTCCGGCCTCGACAAGTGCCTGGGCGCGCACCATCGAGTCGGGTGTCACACCGATGCCGGCGGCCACGCGAAGCCGTCCGAGACGGTCCTTGCACGCGAAAGGCTTGTCCTTGGCCTTGGTGATGTCCTTATACGTGACCAGACCGACGAGCTTGCCGGCGGCGTCGACCACAGGAAGCTTCTCGATCTTGTGCTGCTGCAGGATATGGGCCGCTTCCTCGAGATTGGTACTTTGGGAAGTCGACACAAGATTCTCGCTGGTCATCACTCCGTCGATCGGCCGGTTGAGATCGGTCTCGAAGCGCAGATCGCGGTTGGTCACGATGCCCACCAGATAGCCCTCGTCGTCGACTACGGGAATGCCTCCGATGTGATATTCCTCCATCATCTTCAGAGCCTGCCCCACTGTGGCGCCGCGGCGAATGGTGACAGGATCGTAGATCATACCGTTCTCGGCACGCTTCACGGCGTGTACCTGGCGCGCCTGCTCGGCGATGGGCATATTCTTGTGGATCACGCCCAGGCCGCCCTCGCGGGCTATGGCAATGGCCATCTGGGCCTCGGTCACCGTATCCATCGCGGCCGAGACTATAGGCACATTGAGAGTTATATTACGTGAAAAGCGGGTGGAAAGACTGACTTCGCGCGGAAGTACTTCGGAATAAGCCGGGATGAGCAGGACATCGTCAAACGTGAGTCCGTCCATAGCCACTCGGTCTGCAATAAAAGACGCCATATGTTGCTGTATTTTTTATTGCATGCAAAGTTAATAAAAATTTTTGACAGAAAACGCAGCTCCGCCAAAAAAATTGCACGAACCCGCCGGAAGTACTCGGAGACCGGCGCGGCCTTACCGCTCTTCCAGATACCACCCGTAGAGGCGCGCGATGCCGTCGCGCAGCTCCACGCGGTGGCGCCAGCCGAGTGAGTGCAGCTTGCTCACGTCGCACAGCTTGCGCATCGTGCCGTCGGGCTTCGATGCGTCCCAGCGGATCTCACCGGTGTATCCCACTTCGTCCTTTATCATGTCGGCCACCTGCGCTATGGTGTGCTCGATGCCGGTGCCTATGTTGATGTGGGTGTTGCGGATCTCGCGGCCGGGATTCGGGCCGATGATGTCGGCGAACGACACGTTGAGCAGCATGTGCACCGATGCGTCGGCCATGTCCTCGCTCCACAGGAATTCGCGCAGAGGTGTGCCCGAGCCCCACAGGTCGAGGTGGTCGGCATGGATGCCGAACGGTGCCAGCGCCGCGGCGAAGTCTTCCAGCGTGGCCGCAGACGCGTCGAAATCCTTCAGCGGCAGCCGTGTCAGGTCTTTGCGCAGGCCTTCGGTGTCGCCATTGGCCAGAAGCTTCGCCAGATGCATCTTGCGCATCATGGCCGGCAGCACATGGCTGTTCACCAGATCGAAATTATCGCGCGGGCCGTAAAGATTGGTCGGCATCACCGCTATATAATCGGTGCCGTACTGCAGATTGAGCGACTCGCACAGTTTCAGACCGGCGATCTTGGCTATCGCATACGGCTCGTTGGTATATTCGAGGGGCGACGTCAGCAGGGCGTCCTCCGGAATCGGCTGTGGTGCCTCGCGCGGATAGATGCACGTCGATCCCAGAAACAGAAGCTTGCGCACGCCGTGGCGCCAGGCACTCCCGATCACGTTCTGCTGTATCTGCAGGTTCTGGAAAATGAAATCCGCGCGGTAGATGCTGTTGGCCATGATGCCGCCCACATGGGCCGCGGCCAGCACCACCATTTCGGGCTGCTCGCGGTCGAAGAAGCGGTCCACTGCCACCGGGTCGAGCAGATCCAGTTCGGCATGCGTGCGGCCGATGACATTCGTATAGCCGCGCTCCTGCAGATTGCGCATGATAGCCGAGCCTACCAGGCCGCGGTGCCCGGCCACATATATTTTCGTGTCCTTGGGGGTCATATGATCGGACAGTCTTTTTTGATCAGCTCCACGTCGGAGTCGACCATGATCTCGACAAGACGCTCAAAACTCGTCGCACGCGGATTCCATCCCAGCTGTTCGCGCGCCTTGGCCGGATTGCCGAGCAGTTCCTCCACATCGGCCGGGCGGAAAAAGCGCGGGTCTACTTCCACCAGCACGCGGCCCGTAGCCTCGTCGATACCCTTCTCCTCGAGTCCGCTTCCTTCCCAGCGAAGATTGATGCCCACCCGGGCGAATGCCAGCGTCGTGAACTCGCGCACCGAGTGATATTCGCCCGTGGCTATCACAAAGTCGTCCGGCTGGGGTTGCTGCAGTATCAGCCACATGCATTCGACATAGTCGCGGGCGTAGCCCCAGTCGCGCTTGGCGTTCAGGTTGCCAAGATACAGCTTCTCCTGCTTTCCCGCCGCGATGCGGGCCGCCGCCAGAGTGATCTTGCGGGTTACGAAGTTCTCGCCGCGGCGCTCCGATTCGTGGTTGAACAGGATGCCGTTGGCCGTGAACATCCCGTAGCTCTCACGGTAATTCTTCATTATCCAGAAAGCGTAGAGCTTGGCCACCGAGTACGGCGAGCGTGGATGTAAGGGCGTCTTCTCCGTCTGGGGCACTTCCTGCACCTGGCCGAAAAGCTCGCTGGTCGACGCCTGATAGATGCGGCACGTCTTTTCCATGCCGAGGATGCGTACGGCCTCGAGCAGCCGCAGCACGCCGATGGCATTCGTGTCGGCCGTGTATTCGGGCACGTCGAACGACACCTTCACATGGCTCTGCGCCGCAAGGTTATATATCTCGTCGGGCCGCACCTCACCTATGATGCGTATCAGCGACGACGAATCGGTCATGTCGCCGTAGTGCAGGTTGAGCAGACGGCGGCGATGCATGTCGCGCACCCATTCGTCAAGATAGAGGTGCTCAATACGGCCCGTGTTGAACGACGAGCTGCGACGGATGATACCGTGCACCTCGTAGCCCTTTTCGAGCAGAAATTCAGCCAGAAACGATCCGTCCTGGCCCGTTATACCGGTTATGAGAGCTGTTGGCATAAGTTCTGTATGATATAGTCAAATGAATCGATTACTTTGTCAGGGCGCCACTCGGGCGCTGTCTCGTCCATCGGCGGCTGCCGGTGCGTGTTCCCGCCCCGGTCGGCCAGCATTATCGCCGTCCATCCGAGCCGGCGCGGCCAACGGAAATCCTTGGCTACGTTGTCGCCCACATACACCCATCCGCTGTGGCGCTGCTCGCGCATCATCGCGGTTATGAACGGCATCGGGGTCGTCTTGTCGAAGCCGATAGCCTCGCTGATGATGATGTGTCCCGGATCGAACCACTCCGTCAGCCCCAGGGCATCGATCTTAGCCTGCTGGCCCCGCAGCCGTCCGTCGGTGATGATGTACAGCGGCACGTCGGGACGCCGCTCGCGCAGCGTGTCGAGCATGCGCCGGGCGTCTTCGCGCAGCGGCAGCGATGCCGGAGTCGTGGCGCGGTAGATGTCGAGGAATGTGTCGATGTCCAGGCGTCCCCCGAGCCGGCCGCCGGCGCACAGCCCGTCGTATGGGTTAGGCCCCGAAAGCATGTCAGCCTCCAGCTGCGCCGGATCCGCGCCGAACATCGCCCCGGCCCGTTCCGCGACATTCGCTATGCAGGCGCGGCAGTAGTCGCGCTCGCTGTACAGTGTGTCGTCAAGATCGAAGGCCAGAGCTTTCATATTCGTTCAGGGTTACGTTACTTGGTGCCCGTGAGCAGCAGCGACAGAGTCCGCGAAGGCTGAAGAAGCTTCATCACGCCCAGCACGCAGGCTATGATACATGCGGCCCAGAAGGCTGAGAATATAACCATCGGCACGAACGAAAGGTTCAGTCCGACAAGCGTCGGCCGGAACACGCCGCCCATCGGGAACAGGAAGAAGTAGTGCAGCAGGTAGATGCCCAGGCTCTGCTTGCCCAGATACTCCCACACCGAGGCCGCATTGCGGGCCACCGCACCGGCATTCTCCGCGAATGCCCGCGCAGCCCAAGCCTCGAACACCGCCAGGGCGATCACCGTCAGCGATATATGCAGCAGAGCGTTCAGCGCGATCAGCGACAGCCCCTCCAGAGCGAATTCCCACGGCCAGCAGCACATGTACAGGCACACGCCGAACACCACCATCGCCACCGTCTGGCACAGCGAGCTGTGCACCGCCGACATGAATCCGTCGCGGTAGCGGCGCGCCAGCACGCCGAACATGAACGCCGGGAAGAACGACGCTGCCAGCTCAAGGCTCACATACCCCGACACATCCGCCGGGAGTATGTACAGATACAGCGCCAGAAGCACGATCCATGCCGACAGAGCCACACCGCACGAGGCGTACACGTTAGCACACCGGTCAAGCAGCGGAGTCAGCGCCGCATATATGAGGATGATCTCGAACAATACAAGCGTGAACCAGTAGCCGTTCTTCCACGTGTTGGCCCACAGGGCGCTGAACGTCGACTCCAGCGGCGATTCAAGGCCCGAATGCGGAAAATAAAACACCCATATCGAGCTGACCGCCACCATCGGCAGCAGCAGCCGCAGTGCACGCGACCCAAGAGCCGGCCGCACGACACGTCCGTCGGCCAATTTATAGGTGAACCAGCCGCTTATGAAGAAGAAAAGCGGCATATGGATATGTTCGATAAACTTGAAAAGCGCCGTGCGGTCGACCTCACGGACGCACATGGTGATTACATGCCCCATCACCACAAGAAATATTGCCACGCCTTTGAGCATGTCAAAATACCTGAGTCGGGGCTTTACAGCTGTTGACATAGATTTTTGTGAATTGTTTAAGGATTAGTCCGACAAAGTTACAAAATCCCCCCCTAATATCCAAACCCCCCCCCCCAACACAAGCCACACAAGCCACACGCCCCTCCCCAAAAACGCTCTGCAAAGCAGAGGGCGCTGCCCTCCCCGCCTGCGCCTACCAAAAAGCCATGAAAGAAAAGCACCCGCCCCGTGTGCATCTCCGCCCAGATGGTTTAATTGTTATCGCAATAGGAATTCTTACCCATGCGGCACACTCCGGCCCGGGAGTCATAGATCCGCATGACCTGCGCACGCGCGACGCCTCCATCTCTTACATACAGCCTTATGATATAATCGCGGCCATAATTCCCGTCAAACGGAAACCGGTACTTCTCCGGCAGCTCGTCAAGACGCCCTTCCTTAAGCAATTGAAACGGCATCGACTGTCTTATCGGTGTCAGTTCAAGATATAGGGTGAGCGAGTCCGTGTATAAAAGAGCCTTGTGCTGCCGCCCCCCATCCCTGAAATCTATGTCATAGCCCAAAGTATCAGTCCTGGTATACATCACGTAATTGGGGCCTCCCCCGGTGTATCCCGTCGTTATGATACCGCTGACCGTATCCGTGTCTTTCACAAAATCTTTAAGCCTGTAGAATTCAGGCAGCCCGTAGCGCCTGTATCTGCCTTGAAAAAGACTCTCTCCATAATGTTCACCGATGAATTTTTCAATCTCAAAATCGAAATATTCCACAGGTACTTTTCCCGTCACCGGTATCTCCTCGAACTGTGGCACAGGCCAGTCATCTCCGATTATCTTGTATCGCAGGCCGGGGTCAGCAGTGGCCGCTCCGGCAGCCTCAGGCGATTGGGCGCCTGCGGTTCCGCAGCCTGCCCCATACGCTCGTCCGGGGCCACAGCACATCAGCAATGCGGCCACGATGATGAATATATCAGTTCTATATAGAGTACGCATAAATGTCTGATTTGAAATAACACATGTTGCAATCCGGACTCACCATCTTATCGAACTCACGTCGAATAATTGCCTCTTCGCCGTCAGGACTCTGAAAGCCCCCTCTTCATACAGAATCTTTATGACAAAGTATGAATATGTCGCACGTGCATCCTCCGGCACCTGGATTCTGTCGGCCAAAGCCTCCCGCACAAACCTCCGTTCATTGCCGTAAGGCAGATACCCGCATTGCGTATTATGCGTGGGTCCCTCGACATCATCGAACTTGACTCTGTCGACGCTGCTCCACACATAGTAGAACGGAAACGTGCCGAAATATCCCTCCGAAAAGCACCCGTAAATCGTATCTGTCTCCAACGTTTTCAGAAGAGTCAGACGCCTTTCGTCATTCAGCCTGCCATCGAGCAATACGCTGTCCGTATATTCCTGTTCACGCATCTCCTTTCGGATAACATCCCCCAGCGCGTAGCCGCGCTCATTCAGAGGTCGTGCATCCTGCCCGTACGCAGGTATTGCCACGCTGCATAGCATCAGCAGTATAAATACATACTCTTTCATCGCCGGAATATATTCATAAAAGTCAATACCACTTTTTATCCATTCGGCATTACTACCTACGGTGCTGTTTTTTACGCACCTCGTAGATCCGTGCGCGCGAATCGTAGATGCGCATCACCTGCGCACGCCGGACGATATTATCTTTGACGTACAGCTTTACGATGTAGTCGCTCCCGCCAGGCTCTACATACGGAACCCAATATTTCTCAGGCAGGTAGGCAAGGCTGTCGCTCAGCAAAAGACGATATGGCTCCGAACCGACAAGCGGAAACACTTTGAAAATTACAGTGGAGCTGTCGGTCCTTACCACGTCATTCCCCATGCTGCTATAGCGTGAGCCGGCGTAACCGTGATCATAATCCAGCCGGTCTATTTTATTTGTAAAGACATACATCACCTGGTAGTACTTCCAGTAAGGAGTCGAGACAATTCCGACAATCGTATCCGTCGGACGTGTCATTTCTGAAAGCCGGTAGAATTCCGGAAGCCCGTAGCGCTTAAACCGTTCGGCGAACAGACGCTCCCCGTATTGCTCGTATATGAAGCTGTCGAGTTCGAAGTCGAAGATCTCCAGCGGCTTCTCTCCACGTATCGGAATTTCATAAAATCTTGGCCTTTCCACTTCCGGGCCGATCGTCTTCTCAAAAGGCTCCTTTTTGGGGGGCTTGTGCGTGGAACTGTCTTGAGCCTCCTCGGCATCATTGGCCGAAATAGCATCCGCTGTGCGCCCGCTGTGATCGCGGCACTGCAGACTGACTGCCATTAACATCGCCGCAAGCATTATCCATATCTTTCTCATGTCGCCCTGATCTAATCAAATATAATCATGGATATATCAGCCATATGTCTTTTTGAATCGAGGATCCTTACCTTTCCGCCCTCATACACGATCCTCACTACGAAGATCGGGAATCCTTCACTTGGATCCGGTACCTCTAAGCCTAAAAAGACCCTACGCACATATTCGGTCTTGTCTTGGTGCGGGTAAAAACACCCGCTCGAATCATGCCCCGGTGCTTCTATAACTGAGAGACTTATCTCATCGACCGAACTCCATAATTCATAATAAGGGACGCTATAAAACGAACAGACACCGAATAATCCATAAATCGTATCGGTTGGCATAACCCTCAGAAGAGTCATTCGCCTTATATCGCCGATTCTATCTTCCGCATAACGGCCAGGCCTGAATTTTTTATTCCGCATTTCTGTGGAAATCATCTCTGCCATAACATAGCCTTCCTTTCCAAGCGGCCGTCCCGCCTGCCCGTAAGCCGACATACTTCCGGCCATAACCATCATTATCAATATTATCCGTATTATCCTCATAGCGATTTAATAAAATGGCTGATCAAATCTATATATTGTATCACTCCGCTCCGTATTTCTGATTGAAAAATTGGTCGCGTAATGCCATAAGACGTGCATAAATTTCTTGATAAGCGCCGTATATGGCTGCCGTCCTGGCTGACTCAAAATCGGGGAAGTTCAGCAGCATGTCAGTGCTTACCTGGCCGTCATGACCTTCTCTGATGATTTCGGCCATGGCACGGAAATTGTCAAGATATCTGTCGGCCATCTGTTGCGACAGATATTTATTGTTTTCTCTCATCCAGGCGGCAAGATAAGGCAACCGTTCCGTTCTTATTGCAGGCCCTGTCAAGTCGGTCTGTTCTACAAATACTGCCCTGGCCATCGGATTGTCCCTAAAGTTGTTGTCGGCCGGAAGGAGCTGAATGCCGGTCTGCGACATATCCGTTACTGTCAGCAGAAAACGCAGCATCTGACTCTCTGCGGCATTCAGTTCGACAGTTTCTCCGTCGGCGTGCTCCTCGAGTCTGTCAATCATTGCCGGAAAGTCCCCGACATCGAGCCCTGCGAGCTTCAGTTCCTGCATCCGCGTGTCGTCGTAAGCGACAATATTGTTGGCCAGTCCAAGCGACAGCATATCATCATTGTCGGCCGCCGCTGCACTAACGGTCGCCATTGCAAATACTATTGCGTAAAAAGATGTTCTCATAGCGTGTCGTATTTCGCTTTCAGAAACTCGGAGTTGAGCTTTCTGATTATTGTGATGGCAGGAAGATAGTGCGACGAGTCAGCGGATGCGCAATAATAATAGCTGCCACCGTCAATACGTCCGATAAGTGGGTGCTCACCCATCATAGTGACATATGCGTCGTACATTGCATCACTGAAATACCGGCGATTGGCCCTGTACCATTTTACCACGTTCGCCACCTCGCGGCCCTCGACATATTCGCTCTGTCCATATATTGTGTAACCTCCGCCATGCAGCAGGTGCAAGTCGCCGACCGATTGCATGAAACTCACTGCCAGTATTTCAGCAGAATCGAGCACCACGTAGCAATCAGCATCCGCAGCCCTCCCGCCCATGCGTTCGACTATACTGTCAGCCTCGGCAAGTGTCGCGGCCTGCGCCGCGTACGCACACGTTATCGCGGCAACGATCAAAGCCGCCGCACGCATCTTGACGCTCAACCTCTGAATATAATGACATTGAGCCATATAAATGGCTAAAGCCGGTTTGCGCAAGGTTTTCATGGTCAGTTCAGGATCGGATTATATTCAACATCCAAATTTACAACCGATTCTTCTGAATATTGGATACAGTACTCTTAATAGTATCCTGATTTTGCTGTCCGTTCAGATATGCTTCAAACTTCTCAATAACCTTTCCAAATATTGATGTCCTCCTCAGGTTTACCGGCCATCAAGGAGTCGACAATCGGATAGACGAAATGCTCATAGCTCTCATGATAAGTCTTGTAAATAGGACTTAAGGAATCCAGCCTTGCGCCATATCTTTCCAATAGATAATACGTCGGCATATCAATTTTTATGTACGTCGAATCATAAACAATTGCCTTATCATCACATATGACTCCCATTTCAGGTACGTTTTGAAAATCGTTCGGGTGCAATTTGCCATCACGTCTTACAATCAATAAAGAATCTGACCAGCCATGGCTTTCGACATTCCACAACCATTGCAAATCATATGGATACTTATAAAAATACTTCTGCTTGATACCCTCATTATCTACAAGAATTATATTAAGTTGATTACCATATATATTATTATGATCAAAATACCATAGAACAGAAAGCATAGGCTTTCTATAATATGGGACTATATGATATACTATTGCATTTTCTTTAGCGTATTGTTTAACAAGTATATTTGTTAACTTATAGCACTCTGTATTCTTCCAGTTTCCATCAAGCCAGCCAGTTCCTATTAATACAAAATTCAACTCTTCTGAATTTGAGATCACATCATCTCTCTCGGCTATAATCTGCTGACTGTTTATACCGAAAATCGACAATATGATAAACACTAAAATAAATGCAAGACTCTTTTTCATTCTACTCCAAGAATTCTGTTAAGTTCCTTTATTGATACCGTTTCAATAATTGTATTTCTATAATAAAACGTTATTTCTTTATTTCTACCACCCACAAGAAGGGTAGTGCCTTGATAATTCTTATCACGCATTAGTATGTCATAGTTAAATACTTCCGTTCATGACTATCTGCCGCCGTGAACCGCACCGTCAGCGCGTCGTAGTAGCGCGCCGTGTTGTCGTAGTAGCCCAGGCCCGCGTGGTTGATCCACCGGTTGCCGATATGCAGCATGTCTTCCGCCGCAAGTCGCCGTTCCTCAGCCGTCAATATCCTGTGGCTGCAGCTCCCGACAAACACCGAAAGCAGTAATAGAACTACCACCAACAACCGGCCCATTTTCATTCTTTCACTTACATATCAGCGCATTACTTTATGAATTTCATAACTTGCGAACCTTTGTCTGATTTTGCAGTGACTATATAAAGTCCGGCTTCGAGTTCCGACATCGGCAGCGACCCTCCCGCGGAGAGTTCTTCGAAAACAATCACGCAACCATCGAGAGCATAGACAGTTACACAAGCGTCTTCAAGGGCGATAATACCTCCGTCTCTCAGAGCTATGATGTGCGCATTACCCGTTGATACAGCATCGGTAATGCCCCCGGGCTTCTTCGAGCCCTCATAGTTCACAGGCACGATGCCGTAACCTGTCACTCCCGGGTATACTACCTCTACAACAGGCTTCTCCACCCCGAGCTTTATGCGCTTGATGCCGCTGCGGTGGAGCGGATTCTCCGGATCATATTCCTCAGCCCAGTTAAGCGTGGATGATGCAAATTCCTCGGCAGTGGGCGCCCGATAGCACCAGTACATGTAGTCGCCCTTCTCGTCGATTGCAAGCTGAGTGATTCCGGCGGGTTCTCCCGATCCCATACGTTCGAATTTTACCGGAGAGCCGTCGATCATCTCGGGGTTGAGATTAGCAAATTCACGTTCATGTACATATTCACTTCTATTCAACACATCTTCTAACTTGAAACGATACAGGCCACATGGATACTCATATTTATTATATGCACCTGGATGTTCAACATACATATACACATAGCTGTATTTAGTGTCGATATTAAAAGTACTATGCGCGAATTGCTCTTGCCCGTCAAGATAGGTCATCAGGCCATCCTTGACGCCCTGGTTTCGGTCACTTGTACCGATATTCTTTTCAGTAAACGAAATCAGCCCGCGACCTCCCATTTTTATACCAAGCCAGTAGCGGGGTGACGTCCTGTCGGCTGTCACCATGTCGGGAGTGATGACAAGACCTGCCATTACCGTGCCATACGAAATTCCCATATTATAGTTCGGCATCCATGCGTAATCCATCCACGAGGGATAATCCTGCGTCACGGTGACGCGGTCGTATGTGATCTTGCGGATACTTCGCGAGCGGTTGTAGACATATAGGTCAGATCCGTATACACACAGTCCGCGCGGATCAAAAACCTCATGGTTCCCTTTATTGTCGAAAAGAGTGCGCTTGACGAGGTTGCCGCCCGACGTGGTGACATAGAACAGCTGACCGTCGCCACCGGTTTCCCAATCAGGAAAGTAGCCGAATTTTTCGCCCGCGCATGCTCCGTAGATGCGCCCCCCGAAACGAACGAGCTGAAATGTGTGCTGTAAGCCCAGGTCATACTCATCTGTCTGGCCGTCGGCATAGACACAGTGCAGACTGCCGTCGTCGCCCGCGAAGTAAAGACCGTCTGGCATGTTACAGGGTTCGCCCGACTTGAGATCGGCATCGCCGACAATATTGAGATCTTTCCAGCCCTCGGCATGCTTGTACGCTTCAACACGCGATGCGGGCACCGTCACGGTCAGGCCTTCCGTACCGGCGAATACGCTTTCCTCGACAGGCGGTGGGTTGTAGGCCCGCACGGTCAGATGCTTCAGAGCCGTTCCGGCTAAACTTCTGTACTCGAGCATCGCAAGGCTGTTGCCAAGATCAAGCGATTCAAGTTTCGTACAGCCTCGGAAGGCATCCCGGCCTATCACGGTGACATTCTCCGGCAGATTCACTTTAGTCAGATTAAGACAGTAATTCACTATGGCCACCGGCACTTCCGGGTCCGTTATCGTCAGCTCGGTCAGCTTGGGACACGCGGCGGCCACATTGGTGCCCCCGGTCTTGCCGATTGTCAGGCGGGTGATTCCCGAACGTGCAAGCGAGTACGTGCCCCAGTAAGTGCACCGGGGGAAGTCAACCGCGGCGAGATTCTCGGCCGCATAAAGCGCATACGGCTCGACGGACGTAAAATCGCCCTTTAGCGACGTCGCCGGATGAGCGCAGGCATACTCCACAAGGGTTTTGCCGTCCTTCGAAGATATGTATGAACCGTCGGAAGCCGATGCATAGGCTTTATTGCCGGGATCGACACTGAAACGTGATATGGAACTGAATCCCATGAACGCACCGGGGCCTATATGGGTCACTCCGGCCGGAATGGCAACCTCCGTAAGGCCGGGATTCGACGAAAAAGCTTCCGACCCGATATATTCAAGTGAGGCCGGGAATTCCAGCTTTCCGCTCAGTTCTGCCTCGAAAAATGCGTTGTTGCCAATGGTAGTCAGTGTCGGCGGAAAATTGATTTCCTGCAGAGCTGTCATGCCGAATGCATCATTGCCGATCTCGGTCACGGCGTTGCCAAGAGTCACCTTGTGTAGCTTAGCGGAACCGTTAAAGAGTGAAGGTGAAACAATGGTGATACTCTCGGGAAGTGTCATTTCCTCCAGACCGGTATTGCCGAATGCAAATGATCCGATGTTGGCAGGCTGATTGGTGAAGGTCACGGACTTCAGATTGGGGTTACCGTAGAAGAAATAGTCCGGTATCGACAGGAACGATCCGCCGACAGTTACAGATTCAAGATTAGTCAGTTCGCAGAACGGAGACCTGTTGTCAGAGGAGGCCTCAAACTGACGGTTTATTACGACTGACTTTACGGCCGGCATAAAACGGAATCCTTTCAAGGAAGCCATATTGATCGGCTCGGGTCCGTCATCGAAAATGATGCTTTCGAGAGCAGTGCAGCCATAAAAGGCATCACCTACATAAGTTACCGAACCGGGTATGGTAATGGTTTTAAGGGCCGTGCACCGATCCAGTGCACCGGATTCGAGACATTTAAGGTCAGGCGGTAGAATCACGCTTATAAGTTTCGTACACCTTTCCATAGCGTTCATACCCACACTGATGCCTGCTGATATTGTGATGGACGTAATATCTGTGCATCGAAAAGCTGTGTATAGATCTGTCACCTTGTAAGTCTTGCCGTTATAGGTAATGGTTGACGGGATGAAGATATCGCCGGTGTACGACTCCGGCGGGATGCCGTTCTCGCATACTGTTGGCTTGCCACCTACTTTTGTCCAGTAGACCTGTGCTTCCGAATCGTTAAGCAGCCGATATACGATGCCATTATCCACTATACAGGTCGCGGCGGAAGCGTGGATGCATAGACTCATGAGTACAGCTACGGCAGCCGCCATTTTTAATCCCGAATTCATTACTTTAGAATATTTCATGGTATTTTTCAGTTGTTTGCGGTTATATGGTTCATTTTTCTGTCATGCGCAAATATACAACTTTTTTTCATTTCTCAAAACATTTATTAAAAATTATTCGATCCAGCATATTTTTTTAACATTTGACTCATAAACTTTAGTTCCTTTCTCATGCCGCCACGATTTATGTTTCAATATTTTTACTTTCATTCATCCATTCAAACGTGAGACTCACACAAGGTGCTGAAATGTTAAAAATGCCACAAATTCAAAACTTTTTCGCAATAATATTTGCATTATTAAAAGTTATATTGTAATTTTGCAACGCAATTCAAAACCCTCACTTCACTCTAATCTAAAAAAACAAAAACTCTCTCACCCCTTACCCCTTACCCCTTACCTAAATCCGCCTATGAAACAAAACCGAGTTAATTTTCACGAGTAACTAACCATTTAATCTATAGGAGACTGCTACTACTTAACACACCATTATCCCGAAATCGACAAAACACACCAAGCTCAAGCTATAACCTTATCATAGCCTATTGACAATTTAAAACCTTTTATCAATGAAAAATCCCCACTATAGGAATCTACGCCTCGACTCGGCGCGAGCGATAAAGCGCCACCAGGCAGCCGGCCGTAAGCACGGCGCTTACCAGCGGAAAGACCCACGGCGCCACACCGGCCGAACCGATCTGCGGATCGCCCGAGCCGGTAAGGTACGTCAGGAGTACGTACATCACGTTGTTGAAGGCATGGGCGGCCACTGCCAGCCACACCGATCCGCTCCACAGCAACAGGTAGCCGAAGAACGCTCCCAGAAGCACGCGCGGCAGAAAACCGAAAAACTGAAAATGCACCGCACTGAACACTATGGCGGCCAGCCACACGGCCATCCCGGGCGACATACGCGTCGACTGAAGCAGCCGCTGGAGCGCCCCGCGGAAAAGCAGTTCCTCGGCAAAACCTGCAAAAAGTCCGATAATCAGTATGTTCATGATCAGATTGCCGATCGTGTGCGGTCCCATCATGAACTGAATCGACCCCGCAGCGTTCTCCTCCATCTGCCGCAGCATCTGCTCGAGAGGCCTGAGCGGCTCGGGGAAAGTGACCGAGGCATTCAGTTCGATGATATAGCTCATGGCCGGCATCGACACAATCATGGCGGCCAGAGCCCAGAACAGCATCCGGCCCGACGGACGGCTGTCGACGGCAAGCAGCCCGCCCGGATTGCGCGTCACGATCATGGCCGTGGCCACCGCCGGAAGCACAAGCATCACGACATCCTGCACCACCGCCCCGATCCGGAGCATGGCCAGCTGACGGCCTGCGCCGCCTATCTGAAGCAACAGTCCGCTGACGAGAGCAGTGACTATCGCTCCCAGCAGGAAGCAGAGGAAGAGAAGCACGAGGCGCCGACCGGGCGATACATGAAATTTAACAGTACTCATGGCGTGATTATCAATTGTTTGAAATATAAAACCGTTAGTAACGGATCAACCGTCGATATGCAGATAGAAGTCGCGGGTGAGCGCCGCGTAATCGGCCGTCGGACGCCCCGAACGGTCGCGGATCGTAAGCTCGGAGCGGCGGCAGGGCGTCGGTGCAAATGTAAATTCGGCCATCACACGCGCCGCAGGCTTACCCTCAGTGGTGGACACCGAGCAGATGCGCGCCGGATTGAGCCGGGCGAATGTGGCGCATTCCTCCACCGCGTCGAGCATCTCGGCCGGGAAAATCAGAGCCACCCTGCCCTCGCGACTGAGATGTGCGGATGCAAATTCCACAGCTGTAAGCGGCGACAGCGCCGCCGCATGGCGCGCGGCTGCCCGGCTCGCCTCAGGAGCTTTCTCTCCCGTAAGAAAAAAAGGCGGATTGCATACTATCAGATCCGCGCGGCCGAGCGGCGCACCGGCGAAGTCCGCCGCAACCACACTGCATCGTGAAGCCCACGGCGACACATTGATGTTGTGCTCGAGATCTTTGACAGCATTGGTATCATTTTCAACAAAATGCACTCTGGCGGCAGCAAAACGTTGGCAGACCATCAGACCGATAAGACCGCACCCCGCACCGATGTCGAAAACCTCGCGGGGCCACATGCCGCAGCCGGCCCACGCGCCGAGCAGCACGCCGTCCGTACCGATTTTCATGCCGCACCGACGGTCGGTCAGGCCGAACTGCCTGAATCTGAATGTCGGATTTAAGTCGGCATGGTCCACGGCTTTAAGATCAGACTGTTAGAACTCGCTCGTAAAGTGGAAGCGGATGTCGGGAAAATCGGCCCGCGCCATCTGAAGCACGTAATTGGAATCGGCCAGGAAGACGTCGCGCCCCTCGCGGTCGACAGCCATGAACTGGTGCTTGCGACGCTTGAAATTCTCCATCGCGGCCTCGTTGTCGCTCTCGATCCAGCATGCCTTGTAGAGCGAGATCGGCTCCCAGCGGCACTGCGCGCCGTACTCGTGGAGCAGGCGGTACTGGATGACCTCGAACTGCAGCTGGCCGACCGTGCCGATGATCTTGCGGCCGTTGAACTGGTTGACGAACATCTGGGCCACACCCTCGTCCATAAGCTGCTGGATGCCCTTTTCGAGCTGTTTCGATTTCATCGGATCGGTGTTCTCGATATACTTGAACATCTCGGGCGAGAAACTGGGAAGCCCCTTGAAATGGATCTCCTCGCCTTCGGTGAGTGTGTCGCCGATCTTGAATGTGCCCGTGTCGGGAATGCCGACGATGTCGCCGGGCCAGGCCTCGTCGACGATGCTCTTCTTCTGGGCCATGAACGCCGTCGGAGCTGAGAATTTCAGCATCTTGCCCGAGCGGATGTGCTTATAGGGAGCGTTGCGCTCGAACTTGCCCGAGCAGATCTTCACGAAAGCTATGCACGAGCGGTGGTTGGGGTCCATGTTGGCATGGATCTTGAACACGAAGCCCGAGAACGACGGTTCCGACGGCTCGATGACACGCTCGACTGCGGCCACAGGCCGCGGCGAAGGCGCTATCTTCACGAAGCAGTCGAGCAGTTCCTTGACACCGAACGTATTGAGCGCCGAGCCGAAAAACACCGGGGCTACCTTACCGGCCAGATACTGCTCCTGGTCGAATTCGGGATATACGCCCTCGATCAGCTCCAGGTCCTCGCGCAGCTTGGCAGCGTCGGCCTCGCCGACGGCAGCATCGACACGCGGATCATTGACGTCGTCGATCTCGACGCGCTCGGTCACTTTCTGCTTGTCGGGCGTGAACAGGTCGAGCCCCTGCTCGTAGATGTTGTAGACCCCCTTGAAGCGGGCGCCGATATTGATGGGCCACGACAGGGGGCGCACGCCGATCTTAAGCTCGCTTTCAAGCTCGTCGAGGATGTCGAACGGATCGCGACCCTCGCGGTCGAGCTTGTTGACGAAGATGATCACCGGAGTGTTGCGCATGCGGCACACTTCCATGAGCTTGCGGGTCTGCTGCTCGACACCCTTGGCCACGTCGACCACGATGATGACCGAGTCGACGGCCGTGAGCGTGCGGTAAGTGTCCTCGGCGAAATCCTGGTGGCCGGGAGTATCGAGAATATTGATCTTGTAGTCGCCGTAGTTGAAACCCATGACCGAGGTGGCCACCGATATGCCGCGCTGCTTCTCGATCTCCATCCAGTCGCTGGTGGCTGTTTTCTTGATCTTGTTGCTCTTGACGGCACCGGCCACGTGTATGGCACCGCCGTAGAGAAGCAGCTTCTCGGTAAGGGTAGTCTTGCCGGCATCGGGGTGCGAGATGATCGCGAACGTGCGGCGGCGTCCGATCTCACCGGTCAGCTCACTCATCGCCCTCTCCTTTCCGTATGCGTTCGAGGCAACGGACGAGCGACGTCTCCCAGTGCGGAATTGTCACGCCGTAGATGGCCTTGAACTTGTTCTTGTCGAGCACGCTGTAGAACGGTCGCGTGGCGGCCGTGGGATAGTCGGCCGAGCAGATCGGCACGACCTGGCAGACGGTGTTGCCGGCGTTGCGCAGGATGGCCACGGCGAAATCGTACCACGAGGCGACGCCCTCGTCGCTGAAGTTGACGATTCCGGGCACCCACTGCTGGTTGAAGATGATCGTGGCTATGGCCTCGGCGAGGTCAGCGGCGTAGGTGGGAGTGCCGATCTGGTCACTGACCACCTTGAGGACAGGCTGCGAGGCAGCCTTGCCGAGAATGGTCTTGACGAAATTGCGGCCGAACGGCGAGTAGAGCCAGCCGGTGCGGATGATGACGCTCTCGGGAGCGAGACCGAGCAGCACCGTCTCGCCCTTGCGCTTGGTGGTGCCGTACTGCGACACGGGCGACACCTTGTCGCCCTCGGTATACGGACGGCACGACTGCCCGTCGAAGACATAATCGGTCGAAAGGTGTATGATCCTGATGCCGAGATCGTCGGCCATACGGGCGATATTGGCCACGGCGTCGATATTGGCGGCGGCGCACTCGAGCTTCTCCTCTTCGGCACGGTCGACGGCCGTGTATGCCGCACAGTTGATCACATGCGTGAAATCGCCATGCGCCAGAAAGTTCTCGACAGCGTCGCGGTCGGTCAGATCAAGTTCGTCGCGGTCGACATAAACCGAGGCACCCGGAGCGCGCCGCTCAAGCACGAGCTTGAGTTCGCGGCCGAGCTGTCCACGGGAGCCGGTAACTAAAATCTTCATATAGGTTTCTGAAATTTGAGCGCAAAGTTACAAAAAAAATCGATATGCCCCAAATCGCGGGAGCAGCGGCCGTTTCCTCTAAAAAATAGCGATGGAAAAATAGGGTGTAATCCAAAAAAAAGTCGTAACTTTGCTTGCAAAATATGAACAGATCTCCGCGCGCGGCCGGCCTCCCCGCAGGCGGCGAAAGGTCACGCGGTGAATATTAATCATTTGTTACAAGCAATGTTGGAAGAAGACAGAATTTTTAAGATTGATATCGGAAACGAAATGAAGACGGCCTACATCGACTATTCGATGTCGGTGATAGTGTCGCGCGCCCTGCCTGACGTGCGCGACGGTCTGAAGCCCGTGCACCGCCGCGTGCTCTTCGGAATGAACGAGATGGGCAACACGAGCGACCGTCCGCACAAGAAAGCGGCCAACTGCGTGGGCGAGGTGATGGGTAAGTATCACCCGCACGGCGACTCGTCGATCTACGGCACCGTAGTGCGCATGGCCCAGGACTGGTCGCTGCGCTACACGCTGGTCGACGGCCACGGCAACTTCGGCTCGATCGACGGCGACGGGCCGGCCGCGATGCGTTACACCGAGGTGCGCCTGGCCAAGATGGGCGAGGAGATGCTTCAGGACCTCGACGCCGACACAGTCGACTTCCAGCCCAACTACGACAACTCGCGCCGGGAGCCGACCGTGCTCCCCACCCGCTTCCCGAACCTGCTGGTGAACGGAGCGTCGGGCATCGCCGTGGGCATGGCCACCAACATGCCGCCGCACAACATCACCGAGTCGATCAACGCGTCGATCGCCGTGCTTGAGAATCCCGACATCACCGTGGACGAGCTGCTGCACATCATCCCCGCACCCGACTTCCCCACCGGCGGCACCATCTACGGCTATGCCGGCGTGCGCGAGGCCTATGAGACGGGCCGCGGCCGCATCGTGATCCGCGCCCGCGCCACCATCGAGCAGGAGGCCAACCACGAGACCATCGTCGTCAACGAGATACCGTACGGCGTCAACAAGGCCGAGCTGATCAAGTACATCGCCGACCTGGTGACGGAGAAGAAGCTCGACGGCATCGCCGACATCAACGACGAGAGCGACGCCGAGGGCATGCGCATCGTGATCAAGCTGCGCTCCGACGCCAACTCGAACGTGGTGCTCAACAAGCTCTACAAGATGACGCAGATGCAGAGCTCGTTCGCCGTCAACAACGTGGCACTCGTACACGGCCGTCCGAAGACACTGTCGCTCAAGGAGCTGCTGCAGGCTTTCGTCGATCACCGCCACGAGATCGTGATCCGGCGCACCAAATATCGCCTCGGCAAAGCACAGGAACGCGCCCACATACTCGAGGGCCTGATCATCGCGTCGCAGAACATCGACGAGGTGATCGCCATCATCCGCTCGTCGGCCTCGACCGACGAGGCCCGGCAGCGCCTGGCCGAACGATTCTCGCTCACCGATCCGCAGACCCAGGCCATCGTGGACATGCGCCTGCGCCAGCTCACCCAACTCGAACAGACCAAACTCGAGGACGAATACAAGAAGATCGAAGAATACATCGCCGAACTGGAACGCATCCTGAACGATCCGGCCGTATGCCGCGAAGTGATCAAGAACGAGCTGATCGAAGTGCGCGAGACCTACGGCGACGAGCGCAAGACCGACATAGACTATACGGCCGGCAACTTCAACGCCGAGGACTTCTATGCCGACGACGACATGATCATCACCATATCGCACCTGGGCTACATCAAGCGCACCCCGCTGAGCGAATACCGCGCACAGAACCGCGGCGGCGTAGGCTCGCGCGGCAGCTCGGCCCGCGACGAAGACTTCATCGAGCACGTATATACCGCCTCGATGCACTGCTCGATGCTCTTCTTCACCGACCGCGGCCTGGTGTACAAGCTCAAGGTATACGAACTGCCCGAAGGCTCGAAGACCTCGAAGGGACGCGCCCTGCAGAACATACTCGAGATAGAACCCGGCGACAAGGTTAGCGCCTACCTGGCCTGCAAGAATCTGGAGGATCCGGAATTCGCCGGCAGCCACTACCTCATCTTCGCCACCCGCCGCGGCGTAGTGAAGAAGACCGTGCTGAGCGAGTACAGCCGAGTGATGTCCAAGGGCAAAAAGGCCATCCTGCTGCGCGAGGGCGACAGCCTGATCGGAGTGGAGATGACCGACGAGCACTCCGACATACTGCTGGCAGCGCGCCGCGGCAAGGCCAACCGCTTCAAGACGTCGGCCCTTCGCGCAATGGGCCGCGTAAGCTCGGGTGTGCGCGGCATGCGTATCGACGGCGACAACGAGGTGATCGGCATGATCACCATGGAGCCGGAGACGGAGAACACCGTACTGGTCGTATCGGAGAAGGGCTACGGCAAGCGTTCGCAGCTGGCCGACTACCGCCTGACGTCGCGCGGCAGCATGGGCGTCAAGACCATCAACGTGACCGAGAAGACCGGTGAACTTGTGGCTTTCAAGAGTGTTAATAATGACAACGACCTTGTGATCGTGAACCGCTCGGGCATGCTGATCCGCATCCGTGTGGAAGACATCAAGATCGCCGGGCGCGCCACACAGGGCGTGCGCCTGATCAACCTCGACAAGCGCGGCGACGAGATAGCCTCCGTATGCCCCGTGCCGACCGACCCCGAGGAAGCCACCGAGGGCATCGACGGCGAGGAACTGCCCGCAATGAGCGAGGAAGAGATCAACGCCGATGTGCAGGCCGACACCGAAGCAGCGGACGAGACTGAAGACAACAATTAACAGAAACACCTATAAATCAAGTAAAATGAAAAAGATCTTAGCAATGGCCGCCGCTATCATAGCAGGTGCTGTCGCTGTTCCCGCTCAACAGCAGGTCCTCAAGGACGCCGAACGAGCAATGAAGGAAGGGAAAAAGCCCGCCGAGGTCGTGACCATCATCACGCCCGCATTCACCAATCCCGAGACCGAGGGACTGGCTCAGACCTACTTCATCCCCGGCAAGGCCATGTTCGCGGAATTCGACCAGCTGTACGGCCTCAAGCAGTTCAACAAGCTGCCCGAAAACGGCGCCGTGACGATGGGCAACGACCTCATCGGCGGCTACAACTTCTTCATGAAGGCTCTCCCGCTGGATTCCGTACCCAATGAAAAAGGCAAGATAAAGACCAAATACTCGAAGGAAATCATCAGCACCCTCTCGGGCCACATCGGCGACTACAACGAGGCCGCCCTGGCCTTCTGGGAAGTAAAGGACTTCAACAATGCCTATAACGCATGGGAGTGCCTGCTCGAAATGACCCAGAACCCGACTTTCGCAGCGCACCTGCCCGCCGGCTTCCGCACCGACACCATCATCGGCGAGATCGCCTTCAACCAGGGTATCGCCGCATGGCAGGCCGACAGCCTTGCCAAGGCGCTTGCATCGTTCGAATTCGCCAAGTCGAAAGGCTACAGCAAGAAAAATCTTTATGACTACTCGCTGGCTGTCGCACAGACCATGGGCGACATGGACAAGGCGTACGAGATCGCCGTAGAGGCCCAGCCCCTCTTCGGCAAGGAGGATTCGCAGTACATCGGCTTCATCATCAACAAGTACCTGCAGAACGAAGAATTCGACAAGGCATTCGCTCTGATCGACGAAGCTATCGCCAACGATCCCGACAACGCCCAGTACTACCTCGTAAAGGGCATCCTCTACGACAACCAGGACAAGAAAGCCGAAGCCAAGGCCACGTTCATGAAGGCCGTGGAGCTTGATCCGGCCAACTCGCAGGCCCTGTACAACTACGGCCGCATGCTGTGCGAAGAAGCATATGCAATCAGCGACCAGGCTCCCACAAGCCCGGCCGAGAGCGAGGCTTTCTACAACGAGAAGATCGTGCCCCTGTTCAAAGAGGCATCGCAGTATCTGGAACGCGCCTGGGAAGCCGACAATGACAACGTCGACGCTCTGCGCTACCTGGAGAACGTGTACTACAACCTCAAGGACGAGACCATGATGAAGGACGTAGAAGCGCGCAAAAACCGCTAACTCACACCTTTAAAATAAGATGATCACATCCCTGCCGGAGTTTTTCCGGCAGGGATGTGATCATCTTATAAGGGCCTGCGGCGGTCGAGCGGCT
>OLSQ01000575.1_pt1 | contig 35398 bp, 55 predicted proteins | sample 1672561 | NCBI WGS metagenome assembly OLSQ01 (sample SAMEA3136699, study PRJEB25190) | human gut metagenome | biome: human gut; feature: human-associated habitat; material: faeces | place: Austria | collected 2013
AAATAATCAGATTTATACTTTTTAATTATTTTATCAAAAAATTCATATCTTTTAATTCTAGCAATATTTTCAACATTTCCCTTTGGATAATTATTAATTACAAATCCTTCAAAAACTAATTTACTTTGTTCACAATATTTTTTTAATAATTCATATTCTAAATCAGATTCTTCCCTTAATTTATGATTTACATGTGCAACTATTACTTTAATTCCTAATTTATTTAAAATATCCAACAAACACATTGAATCAGGACCATAAGAACAAGCCAAAACAACATTAGAATTAATATTTAAACTTTTAATATAGTTAATAACTTCTTCCATATTTCCTCCAATTTCAATAAGTAGTTTACCTTAATTACTAAAATTTGTAAAGATAGTAATAAATTAACCGTAAAACGGGTATCCGTGCATAATTCCTTAATAAATTAAGTAAAATACTAATAAAGAAGTAAGGAGAATACAAATATGAAATTTAAAGAAGCTATAAGCAAAAGAGTAATTAATTTGTGTAGTGAAAGAAATATTACACCAAATAAATTATCCGAAATGTCAACAATTCCATCTTCAACATTAAGGGATTTAATAAACTGTAGGATAAATAATCCAAGTTCTTTTGTAATTTATCAAATATGTAAAGCATTAAATATTTCATTAGAAGAATTTTTTAACAATGAACTATTTAACTTTAACAATTTAGAAGATTAAACATATCTAAAAAAATAGATATGTTTTTTATTTAACCAAATAAAAATCTCATAAACACTAAGTTTATGAGATAAAACTGTAATATAAAACCTATCTTTTTGAGAATTGAGGTGCCTTATATTTCAAAGGAAAATAAGACATTTGTTGGCTACCTGTTGGCTACTCATTAAGTTTTATACATTACTTATTTAATAAAATTATCAATTTTTTAACTTTTTTTTCATTTTATCATTGACACTACCTAGGTAGTATGCTATAATATATATGTAATCAAGAAAGATTACAAATAAAAATGAAAGGAGGTTAAGATGACAATTTCATTAAAGGTTATCAACATTAAGATAACAAAAAAAGGAATTACATTAAAGATTGAGTTAGCAATTCCTTATATGGTTAGCAAGAGTGGTAAATAAACCACTCCTCCTGCTAATAATATTATCACATTTAATAGAAATTGTCAAAAGTCTATGACAAAGTTTGATAAAACAAAGTATGATATTGATTATCGTAAGAAGCACAAAGTACAATTCAATGTTGACCTTAACAAAGAAGAAATGGACTCTTTAAAAGAATTATTAAAGGTTACTAGCACTAGAAAAGCAGACTTTTTAAGAAATGCTATCAGAAATGAGTGCATAAAGAATAATGTATTATACTTTGACAGAGTTTCAACTTGTGATTGGTGTGGAGAAAAGAAATATGTGTCTATCTGTCAATATGGCACTTCACACTATAACAGATTAATCTGTAAAGATTGTGCAGAGGCAACAATTGAACATCATAAAATGTTAGATGGCTCTACTCCATATTGGTATAGAGAAGATGAAGATTAAGCCACGAAAAAAAGACTAGGATTGCTCCTAGCCTTTTTATTTTATCTTTTATTTAATCTTTAATACTTGACCTGCATAGATGAAATTATAATAGTTTGCTCTGACTCCATGTCTTTGAGCATCACTATCAATTAATGATTTATTATTATTATAAATATCTTGCCATGTAGTACCATATTTTTTAGCAATACCACTTAAAGTATCGCCTCTTTGTACTGTATAAGTAACTGAACTGTTAGAAGTACCTTTATTTGATGAATTAAGTATCTCATTTACTCTATTTTGAACTTCTGAATAGTTATATCCCTCTGCTTCTAATTTTGTCTTTCTTTCAGGATAATTACCATAAGCACCATTAATTACTTTTTTAGCAATTTCATCTAGTGATAGTTTTGTACTAGGTTCAGGTTCAGGTGTACTATTTCTACCTACTCCTTTATCAACTAAAGCCTGTACTGCATAATATCTTGAACCTAAAGCCTGTTTTCTTGCATCACCATTACCAAACTCACCTGTCCATACTCTTCTTGCAAGTTCTTCATCACTTACATTAGGAAATGGGTCTTTATTTGTAGGGGCAGAAGTATTATGTCTATAATTAGGATTTTCAATAAAACCTCTTAATTTATAATTAGAACTTAATCCCCATCTACCATTATTGTTATAATGTGTAGCAACCCAAAATGGATTAGAATTACCATATCCAGATTGTGCAACTTTAATGCAATTAGAATTAATGACATCTACTACAATACCAACATGTCCTGCAAGGCTTCCAAGACCCTCCCAACAAATAATATCTCCAACATGAGGAGTATTATATATTGATAATCCACTTGCTATTGCTCTTTCAATAAAGTTTTCTGCATTACAATTTAAATGATACTTTTCATAACCAAGTTCTAACTCTTCATTAAATGCACCACATGCATACCCAACACAGTTTGATAAAACATTACATTGACTATCTGTTGGTTTTCCTTGAATACAAGTAGAATATCCTCCACTTCCTTGCCTAATAAAATATTTATTACCACTTGTTGGTCTAGTTGTCCTTATCATCAAGAACCACCTCACCATCATCAATCATTTCATTAAAAGGAATTTTATTTAATTTTGCTTGAGTGTCATATACTTCACCCTCAATAGCACCTATTCCCTCTTCTTCCATGATGTAATTTTTTTTGTAATCTTCTACTAATTTTTCATCATATTCAACTTCTATGACTTGTTTTTCTTCTTTTTCCATCTTTCTTTTCCTCCAATCTTTTTTATATAAAAAAGAGAACATTAATTGTTCTCTTTCTTATAGTTTGAACTTGATATCATTAATACTGCTCCTAGAAAAGTATCTACTGCAGTAATAGTACCGACAATTTCCTCACCATAAGGCAAATGCCATATACTTGCCAAAGCAAAGTATAAAGTACCTAGTGCAGGTAATACTATTTGAGCAACATATTTCAAAATATCGTATGTTTTATTACTCATAGACACACCTCCTATATTTTAAATACAAAATACAATATTCCACCAATAACTGCTCCTAGAACTAACCTAATAATCCATTTTTGACTATCTTCTAGATTTTTAATTCTATTTTCATTATTAATGGAATTATTTAATGCTTTTTCACTTGTTTCTTTTACACCCTTATAATCTTGCTCTTTTATTAATGTTTCCAATACTGCTAATCTTGATAGCACTTCCATTTGAAACTTATTATCTTCCATATACCTATCCCTTTCTGTCTTTAGTGTACATAAAAAGACAACATTTCTGTTGCCTTTATTACACTTACATTATAACATACATCTAGTGTGAGTTTTGTGATAATTTAGTTTTCTAGTGCTTCTTCAACTTGTGCTCTCCATCTTTCAGGAACATCATCAAGAGTCATTTTGTGAAGTTTTATTTGCATTACATAGAACTTAACCATTATAAATCACCTCTGCCATCTCAACTACTGCATCTTCTAGAGTGTTTACTCTTTCCTCTAGTGTTATTTTCTCATCTGATGGAGAATAATCTAAATATTTATAAGGGTCTTTCTTTATCATCTCTTCTGTTATTTCAGATGATTTAATTCTAAATTGATTAAAATCATGAACAAATAAAGTGTTTCCATCTTCATCTGTTACTTCTTCTACAAATCTGTAAATAAATACATCTGCCATACCATTTTGTATTGGCATATACTTATATTCAGGTTGTTTTTCACTAAATATTGCTCTTACTTGCATTTGATATAACCTCCTTTGCATTTTTTAGAGTCTTTTTTAGTTTTACTTTCTTAAAGTATTTTTTACTCCATGAGTGCTTAAAATAGCCATGATATGATACTACTTTATATGCATCCTCTAGAGTCAACTCAAAATTATTTCTTTTTGCTTTTAAATATACCTTATTTGCTCTATCAAATATTCTTTTTCTGATAGTAGTTTTATAAGTATATATCTTATATCCCATCATATCTATTGGTCTAGAGTCTAGTGGGAATAATTGATATGATGGTTTTAATGTTAAATCCATATTATTTAAGTATTCCTCAAGCATTTTTGATGCTTTTTTTACATTTTTCTTACTAGAACCTAATAATAATATGTCATCCATATAGAATAAAACATGATTTACAAGATTTATTCTATTTTCTCTTCTTGTTGTATATAACATTTCACTCACATAATGATATGGATATGATAAAAAGTAGTTAGCAAGGAATTGTGATAAATAAGAGCCTATACATAATCCCTCATCATAAGTATCTATTAATGTATAAAGTAAATAAAGCACTCTATCGTTCTTTATATCTCTTCTTAAATACTTTTTAATGATATCATGATTAACACTAGGGTAAAACTTCTTAATATCACACTTAAAAACCCATTTACATTGTTTAGGGTTAGTTCTTATCCATGTTTCAATTGCATTTTTACCAAATATTTGACCTTTTTCTGATAAAGATGCACATTGATAATGTCCTATCTTTGCCAAAAACATCTTTTTACAAGCATTTACTGCAATATAGTCATAACATTGTTGTTTCATACTTGCAATACCAATATTTCTCATCTTTTTTGCAGATGTATCATATCTTTCCTCATACATTATTGGAGATAGTTGTATATTATGATTAATTATCTCTAAATACATCTCTTTAGCAATATAATCAACCATTTTATGTAAGACAGTTCTATCTGTTCTTGCTATTTTTCTTATCTTTTTTGCCAAAATATGAGCAGGTGGGATATCACTTGTATATTGTGATATCCACTTCTGTACATATTCTGCTATGAAACAAGATGTATCATGTCTTGTCCATCTTTGCTTACCACTTGTAGTACCATCCAAGCAATCATAAATGCTATATTTAACAAACTCATAAGATAAATCAAACTTACTTAAATATCTTTTCATTTGTTATCATCCTTTCAAGATATCAGGGACTTTCAGTTTATTTTACTAGCCCCACATTATATCTATATATCATATAATGTCTTTACTAACCCACATTGTGGCTTTCAAGTTGGTGTTACAATCTCAAAGTTTTAGCAATGCTAGAGTTAATTCAAAATTGAATTATGTCCTACCAAGGTACGGTGTCAAAAATCACTCCTTATATTTTTTACTTGAAATCCGAGCGAGGATATTCCAATTCGCATTAGTTATACCATTATTAGCATTGAGGCAGGAAAGACCGGCATTAGTTCCATTATTCATATTACCGAGCCACAAGAACAATCCTCTTTTTTTGACATCCTCAACTCAACATTATATCACTTATTGTTGTTTTTTTGAATATTTTGAAAGCATTTTGATTTTGGATTTTTAATTTTTCTATAATCAAGGGGAGAGCCCCTCTTGTCCTATTCGGACAATTCACCCCCAACACCATTGATAGAAAGGCGAGCGAGGATAGTCCAATACGCAAGAGTTAGACCATTAGAAGCACGGAGGCAGGAAAGACCGGCATTAGTGCCATCAGCCATAGCACCGAGCCACAAGAACTCTCTTTGTCCTGATGTACCACTATCTACATATAGACCATCTGCATATCCTACAGTAGAACCACTTCCTGATTGACCTGCTTTAGTAGGTACTGCAATTCCATCTACTGTATCAAAACCATATTCAGTAATATACTTCCATCCATTTAATGATGCAGGTTGAATTACTAAATCAGATTTTTTATAAGTAGATTTAATTGTATTAACTGTTGCAGTTAATTTTGAAGCATCATTAGTGTAATAAACCTCTCTATCTCCTGATGAGTTTACTATATCCATGATAGCATTTCCTGCTACTTCATAACCACCTACATTTAATTCTATACCATTAAATACCATACCATGCTTACGATTAGTATTTGAACCAATAGAACCTGTTCTACCAAGAATATCATCACTATAACCACTTCTTTCGTGCATAGTTGATACCCATGTAGTAGTTGTTGTTGTTATTGGTGCATGGTCTAGAATTAATGCAGTATGCCCACTATCTACTACTTCTTTACCTATAACTTTAACATTATAAGCAAGATTATGTATATAATTCTTAACTCTATCCTTATCTGTGTTAGAACCAATATCACCAACAGAAACATAAGTATTAATATCAATATTATTTGCTTGAGCAGTTGTTAATACAACTCTACTAACATTTGACTCTGCAACTGATACTGCATATTGAAAATTATTCTCTGTATTACCACCTAGAATTGTTTGTGTGTTCTTTGTTGCAAATTGTAGATAGAAAGTAGTTAATATATGCATGTAGTCTGACATTAAACCTGCACTATAATAGTTTCCTTTTTTATGCATGAAAGTAATGCATCCACTATATGATATTCCATCTGAAAACTCTTCATCACCTGTTGGATTTTGTAAATAATGAGCAGGTATTAATCCTTTAGAACTATATGGAGTTTCATCAATATCTCCTACTACATACTTACCAATAGTGAACCAAGGACTAATAGTACCATCTTTATTTATAGCCTGTGGCACTACATTATAGCCTTTTCTAGGCATAAATGACCTAGAAATGTATAAATATCCATCCTCTTCCCAAATCTTCTGATAATAGGTTCTAAATAAGCAGAAAACATCAACTTTTCCTGTGTCTTTATAGTTAGGCATACCTTTAATTGATGTTATATGTCTTACACCATTGCTATCAACTACCGCATTAACATCATAACTTTGCCATGCTTCACTATAATTATTAACTTCCTCAACTGTATCTGTTGCAGGAGTTATTGATTTACCAATATTTGCATCTAATTTTTCACCTTGACATGTATTACTTGTATCCCATAAAGGAAATCTAACAGTATATACACCATAATCAGGAGTCAAAGCAAAATGATTTTTGATACTCTCTTCAATTCTCTTTGAATTACCCCACTCACTAAAGATAATACCTGTTGTTTCTTCGGCATCTTCCTCTATTTGTAAGGCATTTGCATTAAATCCATCTAATTTTGCATCATAATTGCTATTAAATGTATCTAATAGACTTGAAGCATTTGCATTAAACTCTTGTAATTTTGCTTCTGCATTTGCATTATAGGTAGGAATTAATCCCTCAACCCTATTAATTAAATCATCTAGTATTTGATAATTACTATCTGACTCAATATCACTAGGGTCAATTTCTAATCCACTATCTACTACTTCAATAAGACATTTTTTACTATTTGTTAATTTACTATCTTCATCATATATTGATACACCAAAGAAATATCTACCTGTTACATCAAATATAGATGGGTCATCAATAGTTACTCTATTATTATTAATAGAAGTAACATAAACTTTGCCATTTGGCTTTAATAAATAAAATAATTGTAGTGTACCTGCTTTACTAAACTGAAAAACAAGGTCAACTGAATTATAATCACCCTTAACTAGAGTGATAACATCTGATGTTAAACTATCAGAACCCTCAAAATTAACTAAAACATTAAATATTTTATTTTCCATATCTTTCTACCTCCTCTTTAACTTGTTCTAGTCCATAAATAAAATGTCTTACTTACTCCACTTATTAAGTTACCTGATGCAGTTAATTCCCATGTAGTACCTGTTAATATAGTTTGTGGATTAACATTTGTTGTTGTCATCTTACAAGAACCTATTGGGAATAAATCAAAAAAGTTTATTCCATTTACAAACAAACTATTTGCAACAGATGGGAAACAATTAATACCTATAGATTGTAATAATATATCTATAAATAATATTGGCATACCTTTTGGTACTACTAGATTGTAGGTAGTTGTACCAAACTTATCTTGAATTACTACTTGAAAATCCCAAGCAAACAATTTATCAATAACAACAGTTGTTTCTACATTATCACTTAAAGATACATAACTGTTATATGATGATGTTCCTGATTTTCTATATCTATATTTTATTGATTGGATTGCATTTTTGTTATTTACTGATGAAATAGTAACTGCAACTTTTAACTTTGTATCATCTTCATAGTTATTTACCCTTTTTGCAAGGATTGATGCAGTTGGTAAAACCCAACCTAATATAGTTATTGTCTTTGATGCAGTTGTACTATTACCTCTACTATCAACTGCTTTAATTGATACTGATAAGTTCTGACTAGAATTAACAGTACCATAATCAATTGATGTTGGTGATGTTTTATTTTGAGTTGAACCATTAAATGTAACCTCATATCTAACAATGGATGCAGATTTCTTTGCAGTTGCACCTGTAAATGTTACTTCTAAATTAGACCTATTTTGTACTATATGTTGATTATTACCTGTAATAGCAACAATTGAACTGTTTGTATCTTCATAAGAGATATTAGAACTTGTAAAAGTAGGATTTCCATTAACTATTGTCATGGTTTTATCCTGCCAACTCCAAAATTGTTCAGTTGTGCCACTTATACAAGTTGCAATAACTTCTCTTACTGTCATAGAAGTACCTGTACATTTTTCTCTTAATAAAGTTCTTTCTGCCTCTGTTAAATTAAATGTATAAGAACCACTATTACCAATATTATCTCTTTGTATATTGACTCCACCAAACTCCAATCTAGCATTTAATCTAAATCCTCCGGGATTATTATATTTTATTGTAGGATTTTGTTCATCATTAAAATCTGTAGCACTTGTAACATTTGCTTGTCTAGGTATTGTTGATAAAGGACAACTTCCATTGTAAGTATTATCCCTATCGTAATTAACACTACCTTTTAATGTAAATCCAACTGCAGAAGCAGTACCATCATTATTATGGGTAACAGTTATTGAACCCTCACTTGAACCTGTTGCTGCAGGGAAATTGTAGGAGTTCCAATTAGTAGTTTGAGTACCATATTTTTCTTGTCCATGTACCCAAACACCCCAATTGTAGATAGTATAGTAATTAACACTACCACCAATTGACTCTAACTTCCATTTAACAGTAGATGTATTATTAGCAATATTTGTGCTTTCTTCCCATACACTTAATTTTAAGTATCTTCCACCATAAGAACTTGTTTGAACACTTGCCATAAATACACCTCCTATACTACTGCAACATAGCCAATACCATCATTGACTATATTTCCATTTTCTGTAATAGTTATTGGGATTTCTCTTAACTTATTTGCAATTGTTATTTCTTCTTCAACTACTGACTTTCTTTGATGAAATTCATCACCATCAACCCAATATGTTTTAACATTGTTTACATCATATCCTGCAAAACCAACTTCTGGATTAATTTTGATATATGAATTATCGTTATTAAAAAAAGTTAATCCTGTCTTATCTAAAAGACAAATTAACCTGTTTGTTTCATCATATAATTCCATTTTTCCTGACTCATTTAAGTTAGAACCAAGTTTTAATGTTCCACCTTTAATCATATCTGCAACTAAATTAATAACATTAATCTGTTGCATGTCTAAAGTTCCGTCAATAGTCCATGCAGAATTAAATGTACCATTAATACCTGTTTGACTAAAACCTATTCCACCATTGCTAATCATGATACATTTTCTTGCAGTTTCTTTTGGTAAAGCATCTACTACAAGTATTTTATCTCCATCATAAATACAATAAGACTCTCCCATTGATTGTCTTATTCTTTCTGTGGCTTCTGATAATTCAGACTCTAATTTAGCAATAATTTCATTGTTTGTCTTTTTTACTTCATTTGTAATTGATGATGTTACTGTTTGAATTAAGTTTTTTAATTTACTTTTAAAATTACCAAACTCAATCTTTGTATATTTATTTGCAATAGCATCATATTCTATAGCAATTACATTTGTAGTTAGATTAATTTTACATTTTGGATGATTAACATATATAATATCTCCTACATCAGATACATTTTTTATATAAGCATCAACAGAATAATTTACCTTTGGCACTTGATTTTCATTTAAATAAACTTGTGCTTTACTTCTTAAATCATTTATTAATGCTTGATTATAAGCATTTTCATCTAATTCTCCATCACTAGTATAATCATCTTCAACTATATTACTTTGGTCAAAAGATATAACTTTTGATTTTGGAGTATCATATAATTGTGTATCAAGTTCTATATAAGTTTCAGGTAACATAATACCATTTTTACCAACAGGTAATATTTTAGTTAAAACATTATCCCAAATCTCTTTTTTTACCATTTTTTTTATGTTTTTTTCGTAAGATAATACAATTCCTCTATCTTCACCTATTTCATCTCTTATAGCCACATTAAAACCATCTCTAACAAGGTGTCCTCCCCATCTTTCAACTACTGTTGCAAAGGCTTCTTCTAAAGAGTTCCTTATACACCTAAAAGAATTAACTCTAGTTACATCAGAAATAGTTGTAAATGGAGATGGATTATCTGTAGCCATATTAAGATGGTCTAAAGCATCATTACAATTCTTATTTACAACATAACTATCTCTAATAATATAATTTTTACTATCAAAATACACATGATATGCTTTACAAGTTATGATATCATTTTCTACATTTGGATTAGTCAACCTAAATGGTTGATATCCCCATGGTGTTGATACTCTTATAATCATATCTGCTTGATAATAATCAATAAAATCAATTTTATCCTTAATATCTAAATAATAATCTCCATTATCTTCTTTTCTAATTAATGCTTTTAATGGCTTTAATATTTTTAGACCATTATCATTAAAATCTTTTTCTGTAGATGGATATACACTAATCATTATAACCACCTACTTTTTGGCTCTACTATTAATTTAGTTAAATTACCTGTCCAACTGATAGTATTGACTCCTACATCTAAAATAGGAAAATTGCCTGACATTTTTCTGTTTTTTAATATTAATCCTTTGTATGCTTCTAATTGCATAGAGTCAATTACAACAAACTCATCATCAATATTAACTGTAAAAACATCATAACCATTTATAGTTAATGTTACCTCACCATCACCATATAAAGTAATAATAGGTTTTGATTTCTCAAGACCTACATTTGTTACTTTAACCTCTGTTTCATTTGTTATATTAAACACAAATGGAGGTTCATTTAAAGCATATTTAAATGGTTGAACATGAAATGTTACTTTAGCAGTTCTAAATGTTAAAAGTCTTTCATAATCAACTTTACTGTATATTTGTGCTTTATATACTTTATCAGGTTCATTTGATAAAACTAAATCTCCTGAACCACTAAAGTATTTTATTATTTTATCTATATTATTAGAGTTTTTTAATCCTATTTTAATAGATTTATTATATGCTCTATATCCTTTTTCATCTACAATATCACCATCTGCTCCATCAATTTCAGTAATATCTACTCTTATTTCAGGGGATGAGATAGGAGATAATTCACTTATAACCAAATTATCAAATGTATTACTATTAATGCCTTTAAAAACTAAATAATTTTTACTCATGTATAAATCACATCCTCTACTTTGTTTACAACTATTTCTCCTACCTTATCACCATCTAATTTTACATACATACCTGTTAAAGCATCTCTTACTGCTTCTGCAATAGACTCACTTTGAGATAGTACACCATTATTAAATGAACTTGTAATATCATTATGTAATGTAGTATTGACTCCTACATCATAATCTGTTGGGATTGCATTTGCTATTTCTTTATTTACATCATCCATTTCATCTGAAAAACCTACACCAATACCTTTTGCAAGGTTTACACCTATTTCATCTCTGAATAAGGTTGATGGTGAGTTAATTCCAAATAATTTTTTGATAAACTTAAATACATTACCTACCCAACCTTTTATTTTGTCTTTAATCCAATTCAATGAATTACTAATACCATTCCATAACCCTTTAATCATATCAAGACCTACTGATGCCATTTGAGTAACACCATTTGCTAGTCCTTTGACTAAAGCAGTTATTATTTGAGGTATTTTAGAAACTAATTGAGGTATTGCTTTTATTAATCCCTCTGCTAATTTAATAATTAAAGTAATTCCCATTTGGATTATTTTAGATAGATTATTTGTTATTGCAGTAATTAATTTATCAATTATTTCAGGCATTTTATCTATTAGTTTAGGTAAAGCCTCAATAATTCCATCTATCAATGCAAATATTATTTGAATACCTGCATCTATTATTTCATCTAGATGGTCTATTAATGTTTCAACAATTGTTATTACTGCATCTACAATTACGGGTATTAAATCAGGAATAGTTTGTACTAATCCATCTATTAATGATAATAATACTTGAATACCACACTCTATTATTTGAGGTAGATTTTGAACTAATGTTGTTACTAATTGCATAATAACCTGTGTTGCTACATTTGCAATCTGTGGCAAAATAGTTGTTAATCCACTTATTAAACTAGATATTATATTATTAACACTTTCAAGAACTCTAGGCATATTTGATGACATACCTTGAACTAAATTATCTATAGTATTCATACCTATTTCTAATAATTTAGGTAATATTTCATCTGCAAAGGCTACTATCATATCACCAATGCCACCTATTATTACTTCAATTCTAGGTATAATGTTATCTAAAGCAGTTATTAAACTTTCAACTAGATTATCAACTAATCCCTCAAAATTAGCATTGTCATCTGCAATACCAACTAACATATTACTCCATGCAGATTTTAAGGAAGCAACTGAACCTTGAATTGTTGAACTTGCTTCTTTTGCAGTTGTTCCTGTTATTCCAAGTTCACCTTGTATAACATGAATAGCAGAATATACATCATTAAGATTTTTAATGTCATATTTAATTCCTGTTATTTTTTCTGCATCTGCTAAAAGTCTTTCCATTTCAGTTTTAGTTCCACCGTAACCTAATTTCAAGTTATCTAACATTGTATAATTTTGTTTAGCAAAGCCTTGATAAGCATTTTGAATACTTTCCATTGAAGTACCCATTTTATTAGCATTATCTGCCATATCCGTTATTGCCATATCTGCTATCTCTGCAGATTTAGCAGTATCTCCATTTAAACTTTGTAATAAAGAGGCACTAAATGATGTTACTGTTTCCATATATTGGTTTGCAGATAAACCTGCAGTTTTATAAGCATTATTAGCATAATTTTGTACTATACCTGCACTATCTTTAAATAATGTTTCTACACCACCTACTAATTGTTCATAATCTGCATAACTTTCTAATGCTTGTTTTCCAACATCTATGAACATAGAGCCTAGTTTCTTCATACCATCAACAAGTTCAGATATACCTTTTTTAATAGCATCACTAATTAAATTAGCCTTAATTATATCTCCTAGAGATAAAACCTTTTTACCTGCTTTATCAGACTCATTACCTAATTCTTTAACTTCATCTGCATTATCTTCTGTGGCTTCACTTGATTTTTTCATTGTTTCTTCGTTGTCTTTTACTTCTTTTTCCATAGAAACTAATTGAGCAGTTGCTTTATTTAATTCAGTTTGCCATTTTTGAGTAGTAGCAGAACTTTCTCCTGTTTCTGCTTTAGACTCTTCTAAAGCCTTTGTCAAAACTTCTACTTTTTCCTTTTGTGCTTCAATCTGTTTATTTAAAACTTGATTTCTTTCTGCTAGTCCTTGTACAGATTTATCATTTCTCCCATAAGTTGCAGTTACTATCTGCATCTCACTAGACATAACTTTTAAATTAGAAACAATTTCACTTAATGCTTTTCTATATTCAGTTTCTCCTGAAAGTTTGACAGTACCACCAAATGAACTCATAACATACCTCCTCTCTTATCAGTAAAAAAGGACACCTAATCATCAGGAGTCCACTCTTCACTTTGCATTATTTTTTCTTCTAATTCTCTATAAGTCATTTTTGATAAAGTAAAATCATAATGATTTTGATAATGATTATATAAATTCATCAACTTACCAAGAGTCATGTGTTTTACTTCTTTTTCTGAAAATCCTAATAGAGTATGACCTACAAACAATAACCACGAGAAATCAATTATCGTTTCATCTTCCTCGTGGATTATTCGTTTTTTGATTTATCTGATTTATTGGCATCTATAATGCTTTCACCCAATTTACTAATAGATTTTTCTAATCCTATTTTAGTAACAACTCTACCTACTTGTTTTGTATTAACAAGTTGCAATTTTTCTGCATCAGGATTTTCTTCATTAAAGATTTCAATCCCCTCATTAACCATTTCTGTTAATCCAAATAACAAATCTTTTACATTTGGTTCTACATCTTTATCTTTTGTAAAGATATGCTCTTTCCATGCATCCATAGAGCCATATTCATTTTGAATTGTTTCCATTACATTTAATGTAAAAATAATAGGAAACTTTTTTGTTTCCTCATCTAAATAAATTAAGTTTGTTTTCATCTTTCTTTACCTCCTTAAAATAAAAAAGATGGGTTAATACAAAATGTACTAACCCATTTATTGTGATGCATTAATTACTTGCTTTTTTCATTAAATTATCTAAATAGGCTTGTGCTTCTGCATCAGTATCAAATGTTTGATGTCTTTCATATAATGGTTTTGTTACATTACCAACTTTTGTATCAACAACATAAATTGTTCCCTCAACTGTTGGTGTTTGAAAAGCAATACTTTCTCCTTTTGTTTCACTATCATTTGCAAAAGGTTTGAATTTTACTTTTAAATAAAACTCTGCCTTATATTTTCTTACACCATTAACCATTTTTACTAAAACTCTACCAAAGCCTACATAAGGTGCAACATCATCTGATGATTTTAAAACTTCACCATCTTCTGTTGTACTATGTCCTAGTAATGGTGCAAAAATTGTATCATCATCATCTGCAACTGTTAAAGATAAACTACCTTTAGTTACTTCTGATGCACTTTCAACAACAGTATCATCTGCATATAAATCTGCTTCTGCAACATTTAATGTTGGTGTTGCTTTAATTGCACCTACCATCTCATTAACACCTGTATATTCACCATTTTTATCAATTGGTGAATATTTAAAATGTCTTAATCCTATTTGTGCCATTATTACACACTCCTCTCTTTGGCAAATGTAATTGTTTTGTGATATAGTCTTGTATCTTCTTCAAACATATCAGGACTATCTTCAATCCAAACAAAATCATTTTCTGACATTTTTTCTTTAATTTTTGAAACAATATTTAAATAATTACCATCAGTATATACATCAAAATCAAAGACAGATGAACTATATAATAGTTTGTCATCTGCCTCTAATTCAGGAATATGGTCTATTTCATGATAAGTAATGTATGTCTTTTCTTTACCTCTATATTTAATAAATGCAATAGGTATTTTAACACTATCAACTTCAAAGTTTTTAAAGATGTTCTCTATTTCTGTATTCATAACTACTCCTTTGGTAAATATTTTTCTTCAATTCGTTTCATAGCACTTTCAATCTCTTGTTTTCTAAAAGATTTTCTAAAAAAAGGCTTTTTAGCCTCTCCTCTGCTCGTTCCATACTCTCTTGCCATTGCAACCAATGGTGCAGGATGCTTTTTTTCTGCATCCAAATAACCTGATATCATTACTTTATTATTAATGCTATCATCTGATGGAGTACGATATGTTTTTGAAACAAATAAACACTTTTTTAGTCTATCAGTTGATTTAAATGACCTAGACATATTATTGATGACATTTTTTTCAACAATTTCTGCTCCTGCTCTTGTCATTTCTCCCATCATTTCAGGTGTTTCAACTGATAATTTTTCAAACTCTTTTATTAAATCGTTTGGCAATTCAATACTAAATCGTGCCATTACTTAACAACCGCTTTCGCTTGTATTTCCAACTCAACAGAGTTTTCATCAATATTATTTAAATATTCAATAGTGTATGTCTTATTATTGTATTTAATAAACATATCTCTTGTTATTATTGTTTTAGCAGGATATCTAATAGTAAAGTTTGTATATGCTTTTTCAAAATCTGAATTATTTTGAATTAAAGTAAAACCTTTAGTAGTTCTTACTTGTGCATAAGTCTTTAATATTGATGTTTCAACAGGTTTTACAAAACCTGCTTCATCTTCATTATCAACAATAGCAAATATTTCAATAAGTTTATTATATTTACCTGCATTTTTAACAGTATTAATCATAATAAGTTCCTTGAGTGCATATTCAATATAGATTGAACCATAACATTAACATTATTATTATCAACATAATATGACCTAGTATCATATAAATCTTGGCACAATACATAAAATACTGCAACCAAATCAGAATATTTATCCATGTCATCATCTTCTAGACCTGTATTGTTTTTGATATAGTCAATTATAATTTTTTTCATTGTTTCAAGATATTTTTCATCTTTATCTGATATTTCAGATATTCGTAAATAAGTTTTAATCTCATCTACTGTTATTTCACTAACTTTAGTAATCATAACTATTCCTCCTATCTTTGGGAGTTTGCCTGAACAATTGAATTACTTACTCTTTCTTACTTTTTAGATGATTTATCATCATCTTTTTTTCCATCAGGATTTTCTTTTGACTCTTTACCTTTATTTTTATCATCTTCATTTGGTGTAGAGTCTGAATTATTATCTAAATTATCTCCATTATCATCACTATTTTTTAATTCATCTGCATTATCAGTTGGTAATGCAGTTAATTCTTTAATTTTGTTCTCCAATTCTTCAATTGTATCTTTTAAAGTTTGGATTTCTGCATCTTTTTCTACTAATTGAGAATTAAGATTTTTTATTTCTTCATCCTTTTCTTTATTAGACATTTCTTGTTTAGAATATGGAGTAATATAACCTGCTTCAATAAGGGCAGAGGCTAAATCTTTATCAAGATTTTTAATAACCTTACCCTTTACTGCAGATATATCATTATTAGCAAAACCTTTTAATACTAAATACATAATCTAGTCCTTAATTAGCCTTGATAACTAATTTAGATAATTTTTGAAGATGTTCAACTTTTGCATCACACTCTAACCATGCAACAACTCCTGTAGCATGTTGAGTAGCATATTTTTCTCTTAATACTTGGATTTCTAAATCTTTAGCAGTTTTTAATGCAATACCACTAAAGTTACCAAATACTATTGCAGTTTTACCTCCTGCAATATTTTCCATGTTATCAGATACATATACAGGGTAACCTAATACCATACCATCAAACTCACCTGTTGGGTCAGGTAAGAACATAGGTCTTTCATTACCATCTTTCATTGTTTCAAGAACAGTTTGTGTATCTTGACTAACTACCCAAATTGAACCTTTTCTGAAAGATTGAATAACTTTATTTTTAACTTTTACTAAATCATCATAAGAGATTACATCTATAACTGCAGTTGTAACAGTTTGACTTGCAGGAATATCGCTACATCCTGTAATTTTTCCTGTAGTTCCTTTTAATACTTCTCCCTCTAGGAATAGTTTTACATATTCTGCTATGATATTAATAACAATATTTACTAAATCAATATCAGTATTATTAACTAAAGAATTACCAATTTTTGCTAATGCTCCAATTAAGTAGTCTTTTAAAGTTACTGATGAGAAAGCACCTGCTTTTTCAACTAATTCAGTAAAATCTTCTCCATAAGCAACTGTAATATCTTCATCATCTTCTGTTTTACCATAAACAGGGATTTCTAAATTACCTTTAGTGTTATATTTAGTTGCTTTTTCCAAAATTGGACTCATATTATAAGCAGTTTTTATGATTTTATTTGCAATAGTTGTTGGTACTATTACACCATTTGCTCCTTTAGTAAAAGAATTACCTGTAGTATCTCTATTTTCAGTTAATACTTCATTTCTGATGTATTTAGCAAAGTTTTCAACATCTCTTTGTTCTAATTCTAATGCTCTTTCTTCTTCTGACATTTCTTCTTCCTCCTTTTGTTTTTTTTCTTCTTTTTCTGCATCATCAACTAACTCTCTACTTGTTTCAAATGCTTCAATAGTCTTGTTGATTGCTTCAATTTGACTCTTTAATTCATCAAATTGTTTTTGTTCATCTTCTGTAAAGGCTCTTTCTTCTGCCTTTACTCCATTTAACAAATTTTCCATTTCTGAAATCTTTGTATTCTTATCCTCATTAAGTTTCTTAATATTCATATTATCCCTCCTTAATTTCCTTTAGAATATTTTCATACTTTGAGTAATCTATTTTTCCAACATCCACATTTTGTGGTTGTTCAGGCACTTCCTCATCTGCTCTTATTTCTTTATAACCTCCACGAACTACTTTAACTTGACTATTACTGTCAATTGTTACTGTTCCATCAGTTATTGAATAAGACATTTTAAATAATTGACTATCTTCTTGGATTGTTCCATAAACAAAACCATCATCATAGTCCTCCAACCAACCATTTTTAAATAGTTGTCTATATGCACTATTTAAAACTTCTCTTTTTTGAGAGGCTGTCATATCACTAAAGTTTGGATTCTCTTCTTGACTATCTTCATCATAAGAATTATCATCAAACTCCTCACTTCTATATTCAACTAAAGTTGGTTGTTCATCTCTCATCTCAATACTTGTACCAATGTAAGCAGGTATCTTTTTATCATCAATGATTGATACTTCAAATAAATCAATATCTCTTACACTTCTTTCTCGGATGCCATCTTTGTTGATAACTTCTTCATCCTTGTTACAAATAAAACCAAAAGACCATCCTCTTAATTTTTTCTTTTTTGCTTTATCTATAACATCAGGGTCGGTTATCTCCACTATTGCTCTTAAACCTATGTTATCTTCATAAAGACTAGCAGTTTCATCTTTAGTGTTAGCCAATTCTTTATCATAATCATGGTCTAAAAGAACTTTAACAGATGGATTTTTTTCAAGTGCCCTCCTAAAAACAGATGGTAATATTTTTTCTATAAATTGACCTTTTTTGTCATATAAGACTTTTGAAAATCTATCTACTGCATTAACATAACCATCTATAACTACCTTGTCATTTCTAACTTGGATTTTCATTGTTATCACCTCCTCCATTACTTCCTTTTTCCATATTCATTACTGAACCGGTGTTAGGTGTATAATATTTTTGAGTATTGATATCATATAAAACATTTGCAAGGTTCATACTTACAACATCTAATCCTTTGATAGAGTCATAATCCTCTGCATTTCTTATTTCATTTTTAGTCATCCAACCGGTATCAGATGCCAATTTATATGCTTCGTATCTTTCTTTTAAATTACCTCTGCTTATTTGTTTAGTATCAAATGCAAAATAAAAGAGTCCTTTTTCAGACTCCAATAAAAGATTTTTATTTAAAGCATGTTCTATTGCACTTATTATTGGCATAACTCCATCTTTAATGGTGTTATTATAATCATCATAGATATGAAATACTTCCTTTATATCATCTTTTAAAGTTTTCTTTCTATCATTAATCTGTAATTCAACTGATGTACTTGCTCCCTCTTTGAACTCAATACCATCATTTAAAACAATTACATTTTCTTCATTATTGCCACCATAATATTTGTTCCATGCTTCCTTTAATAATTTAATTTCATCTTTACCTAACTTTCTAGTAGCAGTTAAAAATCCTTTTTTTGCACCACCTTTTTTAACAATACCTAATTCATATAATATTGTTGTAAAAGCAGTTTCAATTGATTTTGATATTTCTTCAACTGCACTAACACCCTTGACACCATCTTTGGTATTTCTCAAAATAGTAAGAAAATTATATACTTCATATTCTTTTCCATTTACCAAATATTTAGCATCTTTATAAATAGGGTCATAATTAGTTTGAGGTGAAACATAATCAGGTTCAAGATATCTTAAAGACCTACACTCATTTCTTGTTTTATCAATAAAAACATAAGCACCTTTATCTACTAAATAATCATGTACTATTGCTTTTTTTAATTGAAATGGGTCTAGTAAATCTCCTGTATCTTGATTTAAAAGTTTCAATCTTATATCATCATCAACTTCTCTAATTTTCTTTTTACCATCATCACCTGTTGTTTTTTCATATAATTTTACAGGTAACATTGCAATTAGACTAGATATCCTATCTACTGCACTAGAAACTGCAGGAACTGATAAAGCCTTTTCTTTTGTTATTTCTTCACCTCTTAAAAGAGATTGTAATAACAAATCTTGTGGATTGTTTTCTTCTTTTGTTTTTTCATCTGATACTTCAACCTTTTTAGGTTCTTCTCTCTTAATAAATAAATCAATAAATGCCATTTTTTCACCTCTTTTCATGCAAAGAAAAACAGATATTTCTATCTGTCTTTTGATTATCTCACAAATACATTATAGCATAATACCAATGTGAAAAATGTGAAAGTTAAGCAACTTGAACAAAAAAGTTTCCATTTTCAAGAAATACTTCTTGTTGCAATAGATAAATACTATTAATAAGTGCTACAACCATATCTATTTTTCCATTTGATTTCTTTTTATTAACATATCTGTTCATATTGGTATCATACACACATCTAGCATTTTGAAAGTTTATCTCCAATAGTTTATTTTCTTCATATTCAAACTTTCCATCCATAATCTTCTCATAAAGTAATTTAGTAGGTGGATGCAATGTATCAGAGTGTTGTCTTATTTGAACTGTATTGTATTTTTCATCCCATTTTTGAGCGGATGACAATGCATTATATCTATCATAGCCAATTGCCATTACTACTACATCATATTTACTTTCAATTGCAAAAACAAAATCCTCAATTACTTTATAATCAACTGTCCTATCACCACATGCAATACATTTCATTGCATTGATAAACTCATGATAATTAATTTTTTCAAATTGATTTTTTTCTTCTATTCTTCCCTCCGGAATAAATGATATTACTTCTGCTAATATCTTATCATCATCATTACTTGTCATTGCTACTGCACAGTTATCATTTGACATAGATAAGTCAACACCTATATATACCTCTTTACCTGTCCAATCTATTTTTTCAACCTTACATTTTTGAACTTCTGTAACATCAACAAAACTCTCTGTACCTGCACCTTGATAAATAATATTGCAATGTTTAGTTAAAAAGTTTTCTCTCTTACTTTCAATCTCAATTGCTTTTCTTCTCTTATCTAGTAAATCTTTATAAACTGCCTCTATTTCCAATGCTAATGGATTGGATTGCAGAATAATATTATCATCAGTTGTCCAATTTTTAGTTTCATTTGGTTCATATAATAAAGCAAAAACTTTTTCATCATCAATAATACCATCTAAAACTTTTTTAGCATAACCTGTTTCATCTTCCATAGGATTATCTGTTGTAGGATATTTAGTTGAAATAATAAAACCTAATTTATTTATTACTAATAATTGTCCTGACCTCATGGCTTCAATAGGATATGCACTTGGTAATGCTCCAACTTCATCTGCAACAAAAACAGATGGTTCTTTACCATCCATCCTGTCTTTTGAATAATTTAAAGGTGTATATACTGTATCTGTTGCAGTATGTCTAATGCAATCTCTTAATATTTTAAACTCACCCTCTTCAAAAATATTAGCATTTGCCTTTATTAATGGTTCTAGGGCTTGTTTTATTTCTTTTGCTAATGCTCCATCAGGTGCTACAGAGAAAAATCTAGAATATTTTGGCTCTAGATAAAATAACAATAGAATAATAAGAGCAACTATAAATGTCTTACCATTTTTTCTACATATCTCTAATATGATTGTTTCATATCTTCTTTTTCTTTTGTTATCTCTATAGACAGTACATAGACTCGCAACAATAATTAACCATTGATAACCTGATAATGCATTATATATTTTATGACCTGTTTTAATACCTTTAGCCATAACTAATATCTTACATATCTTATCAATCTTTTTTATTCTATTAGTATCAACAATGTATTTACTTGTTTTATTGTCTGCTATATCCAAAAATATCTTACATTGTTTTTTTACATACTTTGGAGGTATGAACTTTTTCTCACCATTTAATTCATAAAACAATGGTGGTGGTTTGATTGTTCCATCAACTATCTTTTTGGCATAAATATAACTTGGATGACTCTCAATAATATTATTCTTCATTGTCATCATCATCTTCATTTAAAATATCCATTAATGTTTTTTTCTTTTGTGGTGTTGTATTAATAGATATCTTTGCTCTTGCTTGAGGTGATAATGACAATTCATTACAACATCTAAAAAAGTCTTTAGAATACATATCTCTAACTGATTTTAAATTAATAATTGTCTTGGCATCTAATTTATCCTTTACTTTACCATCATCATCTGTTACCTTACTTGCTTCATTAATAGCCTTTTCTATACTTTCCAATCTCTCAATAGTAATAGCAGTTTGATTTAATAAGTAGGTATCTAAATTACTTAAAATGTCTTTATTAAGATTATTTAGAATATCTTTAAAGATTGCTTTTTGTCTTTTTGTAAGATATGAAAATGGTTTTATTTTGTTATTATCTCCTCTTAACTTTTTTTCATTTTCTTCTCTATCTTTTCTTTCTTTTTTACTCATCTTCATTGAGTTAGTATCAATTGCTTTTGCTGGTCTTGCCATAAAAATCACCTCCTAATCCAACCAACAGTTGATGAAATTTTTCATTTTAGGCATTTTTCACACTTTTAGGGGGCAGGTAGGTTTTGAAGCAATTAAAAAAAATAAGATTAATGGGTAGGGGGGATGGTTATACCCTCTACATCTGCCCTTATTTTCTCTAAATCTGCATCAGGATAAGTAAGGCTTTTTAGTATATTTCTTGGTATTACATTTGAGTCAGATAATTTATGATGATAACAACATAAAGTAATCAAGTTATCATCATCTAATCTCTTACTATAATCCTCTTCTAAAGGAACAATATGATGCACTTCTAACTTATTAAAATTAAAAACTTGTTGAGTATCAAAAATATTTGCTAGACAACATCTACATAAATGCTTATCCCTAGCCCTTATTTCTTCACTCTTTTTATGCCATTTATAAGTCTTTCTGAACTTATCTGCATCTGATATACCCCTTACCTGTCTATTTTTGTAACATACCTTATTAAAATCGTGTATTTTCCCACACCTACTGCAACTCTTTAGCATAAACATCTCCCTTTACCTAAAATAAGCATAGCACCCTTTCTATGCTTATATGAGAGTATGACAGGAGATAATTTATATACACAGAAAGGATGAAAAGGTGCTATATATTTTTAATTCATACCCTCATATAAACACAGAAAAAAAGACAATATTTCTATTGCCTTAATACTATCTACATTACATTATACTACTATTTTAGTGTGAGTTTTGTGATAATTTAGTTTTCTAGTGCAACAAAAGTGTATTCTCCTACAAGTAAATCTGTTGGATGGTCGCCTGTATATTTAACTGTAGTTCTATCTACTATTACATCACATACTAACTCTTCATCTTTGTTAAATACATTAAATCTTGTATCAACAGGTATTAAATCTGCTTTAATATTATTTCTAACTGTATTAACAAACTCTTCACAAGTAAATCTCATTTCTACACCTCCTTTTGTTTTTCTTTTCTACATTTTTCACAAATGCAAATATTATTATAGCCTCTTAAATAATCAAACTTACCACAGACATCACATTTATCTTTAAACTTACTTTGTTTTATCTTTTCAGACTCTCCTTTATCAAACAAAGATAACTGTATTGTCATATTACATCCTTTCTAACTAATTTTCTCTTAAAATATACTTAATTGTGAACTAGTTATATTTATTCCTAGAAAGTTCCTTAAATCTTCAAGAATACCATCTATAGTTGTTGAACCCATCCTACCCCATGTATAAGGAACTCTCTGTAAATCACTTACATAGCCTTTATCATCTTTAAATATTTCTAACTGATATTTATTTTTCTTAATTACTACACTTTCATAACCTGCATAATCAGATACAGAATATTTAATACCATTATCATTTAGTATTTCTAATAATTCTTGCATTTTACCTCCTAATTCTTACCTATATGAATTTTACTAAATGACATAAGACCGTTAAATTGAGTTTTTTATGAAAAATCTCCTTTTTTTCCTAGATTTTATAACCATTTTCCTGATGTCAGGAAAGTGTTATTTTTTATCTCAATTTACAAACTCTCATTATGTAAAATTGATAGATTTTAATTTTAGTGATATGTTGAAACATACCACTTTACTAACTTCCTAAATAGAAGTTCTTTCTTTTCTCATTTTTATCATCATTATCCCAACAGATATATAATAATGTAACTCTTTCGTTAGAGTGATTTAACATTTCTTTTAATCCTATGATATCTCCTGTCTTTTCGTAGTATGACCTAGCAAAATACTTTCTTAAAGAGTGGCATCCAACAGGATATGATACTTTTACTTCATCTGCTAATTCTTTTATTACTTGCCATGCTCTTTGTCTAGTAATTGGCTTATTAACACCTTTTCTACTCTTAAATAAATACTCTCCCTCAATTAATCCATTTCTATTAATATAATCTGTTATATCCTTTGCTAATGATGGATGCAATTCAAATGATTGCTCCTTATTTGTTTTAAACTCTCTTGTATATACTGAACCATTTTTAAAATTATCAACTTTTAATTGTAAAATATCTTCTATTCTAAAAGCAAGGTTCATACCTATAACTAATATCATGTAATTTCTATCCCATAGATATTGTTGCTCTTTATCATTATCATCTTCTGCTTGATTTCTTCTCTTTTTACAATTAATTATCATATTATCAATATCAGGTTTCTTAAATGGTTGTACTGTCTTTCTTCCAAACTTTATTCTAAAGGTTCTACTCATATAATCACCTAAATACCCTCTCTTTGATATACTCTAACTTCTGCTAAATGTAATTTAGTTACTTCATCATCTAAAGGTATGATTTTACCATCTTTTTTTATATAATTTATGGTCTTGACTCTACCATCTACTTTTATTTTTTTATGAAATACAATATATTCTTTTTCATCTTTCAATCTTATAGTAAAGCAAAGAGTTTCTAAATCTATATTAGTTAAGACATAATCATCAATGGTTATTTTAGTTAATTCCTCAATCATTATCATCACCTACTTTTATACAAGCCATTATCGTAAACCCTACAAAGACTCCAATAATAAATCCTATTATCATAGCATACCTCTAAAATGGTATATTTGTTCCTAATATTTCAATTATTTGAATATCATGATTATTCTTATGTATTAAATCATCAGTATAAGTCTTTTGATAATATTCTAACTTTGCATCAATACTTTTATTATAGTTCATTATAATTTCAGGTTGTTCTTGATTAGGCATCTTTAATTTTATTACCATATCTAACCCTTTATCTCTACAATCTTGAAAAAAATTTATCATCTGCTGCATTGTTAATTTTTCTTCTTGCATTGTGTTTCCCTCCTTTTCATCACTAATAAATGGATTAAAGCCATGTTCTATTAACCATTGTGTACTTTTTTCTTTCATTTCAACAGTAATTATGGGATTTTCAATATATAATCTTGCTTTATGAAGCCCTGCTAAAATAACTTCTTCTTCATCAGGTATAGGTACATTATATTTCTTACAATGATTTATAATATCATTTATATTATAGTTGTCCAATTCAGATAATATTTTATTTCTTTCATTGATAAAATCACTATTTATATCTTTCATAATTTACTCCTTTGGCATTTCATAAATATAAACATTATTATTTAAAGGCTTTAATTCCATTTTTTCTAATGTAGATACTACATCTATTTTTGGATTAAATTTACCTATATTCATTAATTGACATTTTTCTTCTTGAGTTAGTTTTTCTTTAGGAATTAAATAATATTTATTAATCATGTGGTGTTGTATCTCATTTAATATTTCTAATGCTCTTTCTTCTGTTTCGTATGTTCCTAAAACTCCAGTTGCTCCAATTGGATATATTGATAGTCCACTTGGAGTAAGAGCCACACCGTTACTTTTTATCAGTTTTGTTTTATCTTGACTTCTAATCCATAAATCCATAATTATTACCTCCTATATATCCAATTTCATTTGGTTTGGGTCAACTTCTTCTTTAGGAAAGTATTTTAATAATTCAAGTGGTGTATCTGTTGGGATTTCATGAGTTTCCATGTAATCCTTTACTTGTTGAGTTACTTCTTGCATGTTTTTTCTTAATTTAAATAACTTTTTAATTGCTTTTTCAATGTATATTGGTACATTGTAATATTCTACATTCTTATCTTCCATAATCTCACCTCTCATATCTCATGCAATTATGTTCTATATACCAATCAACATCATAGGTAGTAGAACAATCATAATCATTTTTAAAATCTATCATGACATAGATAAATAATGCCATGAGTCCTATTAATCCTAATAATACTTTTTCTGATTTAATCATCTTTATCCTCACAAAACTCTTTATCTTGATTGTTTTTCTTTATATGTTTTGGCTTATAAATGATAAAATCTAATATCTTATCAAAAATGTGTATTACAGATACAATACATGCTAATAAAACTATAAATAATCCGGCATCCATTATTTTCTCACCTCTGTCTCCTGATATTTTTTTAGTATTTCATCAAACTCTTTGTTTGTATCTTTTAAATTGCATAAATAATAAATAGATGCATCTTTTCTAAATGAAAACACTTCTTTATATAGATTTTCTGTAAATCTTTTGTCTTTTGCATATAGAGTAACAATATCTGTTCTTGGTATCACATGCAAATCAATATATCTTAATAAAGCACATTGTCTAAAGACTCTTATTAATGCAGTAGATAAATAATTATTAATAAATCTCTCTATCATATTAAAAACCCACCTTTATAGCCATATAAACAATTACTGTACTAATTATTCCACCAATTAATGATGTAAAAAAATTATAATCTTCATTTTTGGGCTCTCCATGTTTACCTAAACTTATTCCTAATCCCATTACTTGAAGTAATAGATAGATAGTAAACCAAATATTCATGCTATCTTGCCTCCTTTGGTTTTCTATAGGTAATTCCTTTACCATTTTTATCTCTTGAAGTAAAAGATATCTTACAAAGTTTATTTTTTGCTTTAAAATATCTTTGTTTTCCTTTAAAATCTAATTTTTCAAACTCTTCATCTGATATATTAGTAATTTCTAATAATTCTTTTAATTTCTTATCTCTTTTAATAGCATCATTTATCATTTTACTTTACCTCCTCATTAATTCTTTGCAATTGTCTATCAATTTTTGATTTCATTACTTCTTTAACTTCTTCTGTTGATATATTGTAATTAAGTTGTATCTGTTTTAACATAACCATCACATCTGCTATTTCACCTTTAATTTCATCTGTAGATTTAATAGCCTTTCTATTATTCATTGATGCCATTATTGGCTCTAAAGCATTGCATACAATATCAATTGGGTTTCTTTTTCTTTCTTCATATTGAATAATTGCCTCATTTAATTCAAATATCTCACTTTGAAAATATTTAAGTTGCTTTTTGACTCCATAATGATTAATTATTCTTCTTAATTTTTCGTTCATAATGCATAATTCCTTTCTTTTTTCATTTGCATAACTAAATCAATTTTGAACTTATCTTTTTTATTTCTATAATAAATACCTTTATAAGTATCTAAACTAGACATATAACCATCTAGAAAAAATTGTGAAGGTTCAATGCTCTCCATGATAATAATTCCTTTTCTAACACTATAAACAAGTTTTATTTGTCCATAAATGAACTTAAACTCTTGAGATGTTTTTAAATCTTTAGAATAAGTGCCATCTTCTATATCTATTAATAATTCTTTTTTGACTCTGAAAATAAGTTGTTTATATGCAATTGGACAATATGTCTTTAAACTTCTTAATTTCTTTTTAAAGTCATTTTCATCAAGATATAAAAACTTAACTGAATTATCATCTTTGGCTTTCATCTAATACCTCATTTAAAATATTTAATACATCCTCAATAGCATCAGGATTGCTTTTAAGTAGATTATAGGAGGTTCTAATTATTTGAAATTGTTTATTAACTTCTGCATCAAACTTAAAAATAATCTCTGACATCTCTTTATTTTCTTTTTCTAATCTAGCAATCTTTTGAGTAGTTTCTATACTTAATATCTCACCACTCATGATGCATCTCCTTTTTTGACTTTCTTTGTTATCTTTTTTTCTTTTTTCTTCTTTTTTCTTTCTATTCTTCTTTGTTCTTTATATTCATATTTTTTTATCTGTAATTCTAGTTCTTTTATTTTTTCATCTCTTCCAACTACATCATATTTAGTTCCTATCCAACCAATAAATAAGACTATAATTGAAGCAATTACCAATATTCCATAAATAAAATCTAATGCTGTCATTTTTTTATATCCTCCTTATTATGAGATTTTAAATATTTCTTTAAATGATAATAAGGTGTTGTTCTGTCAAAATTAAGTTCTTTACCTATTTGCTTCCAACTCTTACAATCAATAAATCTTGCTCTAATAATTATTCTGATAGTGCTATCTTGCACCTCTTCTAAAAACTCTTCTATCTTTATTTGTTCATCATATAATTTTTCTTTTTTCTTCTTTAATAGATTTAAGAGTTTATCCTTTTTCAAAACCAAACTTTCAGTAGGATTGCCTACACTCCCCTGACTATGAGGCATACCTGTTAATATTGGACTACCAATTGCAGTATAATCTAATTCTCTTAAATTATCTTCAAGTTGTTTTATTTCTAATTTGATATGATAGTATTTTGATAGTTCATCCAATCTCATCATTTATCACCTCCATTATCAGAACCTAGCATAACTTCTCTATTCTTATTAAGTTTGTTATACTTCTTGACATCATCCATTGTTTTGACTCCAAAGTTATCCCAATTTTCTAAAATTGTTAAACCATAAGATATTGCATCTCCTATTGGTGATTCTTCTTTATCAAAATCAAAGTTCATTACATTTCTATCAAAAGGAATTAATAAACCATTTTCAATTACCTCTAAAGTCATACCTTTATTTAAATAATTAATAATTGCTTGTTGATTTAATTTTCCTTTTATTTCAAATCTATTAAAAAAATCATTAAGGTCAGTTTTGCTAACACTAACACTAACACTTTCTTCTTTTTCTTCTTCTATATCTATATCTTTATCTATCTCTATATCTATATCTATATCTTTCTCTTCTCGGACAATGTCCTCATTATGTCCAAGTAATTGTCCTTCATTATTACCTTTGATTGCTTCCCTATATTTTCTCTTCTTTTCTGCCCAAACAGTTTCACTTCCTACCATTTGTTCAAAATCAGATACTCTCAGTATTTTTTCTTCCTGTTCATAAATTAAACCCAACTTTTTAAATAAACCTAGTGCAACGGTTACAGTATCAAAATCAAAATATTTGGTATCTCTAACAATTTTATCTATGTCATAAGGTATTAATGTTTCCCCAAATCTAGTTGCTAAAGTTCCATCATTATTTGCAGTAAGTAAGCAAAGCATCTGATACAAAACTACATATTCACAACCATTTTTTTGGGATAGTAGAAAATCTATTGTGTTTTGAGTAAAGAAATCTGTCTTTAATTTTATCCAATAATATCTTTTATTATTGTTCATTATTTTTTCCTTTTTAGAGTCTTGATAATAGATTTAATTAGATAAAATATAAAAAATATTGATAATATAATTGCTACTACACAAATGAAATAATAAAGTATCTTTAATAAAAGCACACTAATCTACCTCCTCTTCTAAATCTTTTACGAGGTGGTAAACTGCATAATTAGTAGCATGTCCATACCTATTTTTACCTTGTATCAATTCAGTTTCAATTCCAAAACCTTTATCTCGTAAAATAAATATTATTCCTGATAATCTAGTTGCTCCATATTTTTTAATTGCTTCATAAGAAGTAATAGTTTTATATTTTCTTAAATGAGCAATAATATCAGATATTTGACTCTTATTTGTTGCAGACATAGTATTTATCCCCCTCTTTTGTATATTTGGCTTTAATACCATATCCCTCTGATGCACACTCTTCTGATACTTTTTCAATATGTTTCTCCATATCGTTTGCAAGTATCTTATTTAATCCAATAAGAATTAATATCATTGCAATAATAAATAATGTTACTTTTACCCAAGGTCTTAACACTCTTTTAGTTTTCATTTACATGCCCCTCCTTTACTCCATTACCATTTAAATATTCATAAAATAGTGCAGGTGATATATGATAAGACCATCTTGAAGATAGTTTTACTGCACTTCCAAATGTAAACTTGCCATTTTGTAACCCTACTCTAACAAATTGAGTAGATTTACCCATAAGAGAGGCAACCTCTTTAACACTTAATTTCTTTTTCATAAAAAATCCTTTCTATATCTTTATTTTTTGTTTTTGTTTTTTAGTTTGACCGACTAAAATTGAGTTTTCTCAACTTTTTTTGTAAAAAAATATATACTAATCTCTGATGGTTCTATTCCTAATACTTTTATACAATTAATTATCTCTTGTTGAGTAAATGGTACAATGTTTCTTAACTTCTTATATAAAGAATAATAAGAAATACCTATTGTTTTAGCAAAACTTGTTAAATTGTAAGTTTCAGTATTACCATCATTATTGGTATATAAAGTTGTTTGTATTTTGTCTTTTAACTTTGAGTAATCAAAAATTGTATTTTCCATTGATATCCTCCCTCCATTTTATCTAATTGAGTTTCCTCAACTATATTAAGTATAATCACAAAAAATTTTTTTGTCAACAACCTTTATTGATTTTTCTCAATTTTTTTATATTTTTCTCAACTTTTGTTGATTTTTCTTAATTTCTGTGTATAATAATATATGTAGGGAGGCTGATGTATGATTATAGAAGATTTTTCTGATAGATTAAGAAAAGCAATGAATATCAGAGGCATAAAACAAATAGATTTAGTAAACAAAACAGGCATTGATAAATCATTGATAAGTAATTACCTATCAGGTAAGTACAAAGCAAAATCAGACAAATTACACAAACTTGCTATTGCTTTAGATGTTAGTGAGGGTTGGTTGATGGGTTATGATGTAGATATTGATAGAGAGTGGATACCTACCCTATCAATAGAAGATGCATCATATACACAAATACCATCTAGAACAATTAAAATACCTTTACTTGGTAAAGTTCCTGCCGGTGTACCTATTGAAGCAATTCAGGAGATAATAGGATATGAAGAGATACCTTATGAGTGGGAAAAAAATGGAGAGCAATATTTTGCTTTAGTTGTTGATGGTGATAGTATGTACCCTGATTATCATAGAGGAGATACTATCATAATTAAACAACAACCTGATTGTGAGTCAGGAGATGATTGTGTAGTCATGGTTAATGGTGATGATGCAACATTTAAAAGAGTTGTAAAGCAAAATAAAAGTATCATATTAAAGCCATTAAACAATGAATATGAACCTTATTTATTTGATGAGCATGATATACTCACAAAACCTGTAAGAATAATAGGAGTTGCAGTAGAAGTTAGGAGAAAGTTAAAAAGATAATTATGAGAGCAAGAGTCAGAACAGTAAATAAAATTGGTAAAGGTAAATATTACACTACAAGTTGGAAAGTTAGTGAATATATTATTGTTAATATTATCTATTTTCTATTTTTCTATATGTATTATTTATTCTTTAAATATTGTTTGTATGTACCAATCAAATGGTGTGTCCTTAAAATTAAAGAAATTTATTCTAAAAGCAAAAAAGCATAAAAAAAGACCTACTGTTGGAGCAGTAAGTCATATTGAAAAATCTCTATTAGTCGGTCAAACTAAAAAACAAAATATAAAGATATAATGTTATGGATTTTTCTATTTCATTATATCATATAAAGCCCTATTTAACAATAAAAAGGAGGTAAAATGATTAATGAAATTACCAAATAATTATGGTTCTATTGAGAAGTTATCAGGTAAGAGAAGAAAGCCCTATATGGTAAGGAAAACTGTAGGATGGGATGAAAATGGTAAACAGATAAGAAAAATCATAGGATATTATGAAACAAAGACTCTTGCCCTGCAAGAATTAGCCTTATTCAATGAGAAACCTTATGATATAGATGCAAGAAATATTACAGTAAAAGAATTACATCAGAAATGGCAAGATGAAAAATATCCTAAAATTGCATATAAGACTACCAAAGTATATGATATGTGTTGGAATTATTGTACAGATTTACAGGATATGGCTTTTGTTGATGTCAGATTAAATCATTTACAAGCCATTGTAGATGGTATGGGTAATAAATGGAGTGCTAAAAAGGCATTTAAAATATTATGGCATCAGATGTATGATTATGCTATTAAAAATGATATTAATGTAAGAAAGTATTCAGAATACATTGATATAGGCAAAAAAACAACCAAATTAGAGCGAGTTCCTTTTGAAGAGGATGAAATAGACAAGTTATGGAAAAATGTTGATAGGATGGACTTTATTGACACAATTTTAATACTAATCTATACAGGTATGAGAGTTGGTGAACTATTAGATATAAAAATAGAAAATGTTCACATGGATGATAAATACATGGTAGGTGGTTCTAAAACAGAAGCAGGTAAAAATAGAGTCATACCTTTTCATGAAAGAATTATACCTTTAGTTAAAAGATGGTATGATAAAGCAATTGAAGTTGGTAGTGAATATCTAATATTTAACCATGAATACGACCAAATGAAATATTGGAACTATTATCATGAGAAATGGGAAAAGATAATACAACAATTAGAGTTCAATGGTGAACATAAACCTCATGATACTAGACATACCTTTTCTACTCGTATTGATAGAACAGATGCTAATAAATTATGTGTTAAAAGAATACTAGGACATGCAAGTACAGATATTACTGATAAAGTATATACACATAAAGATATAGAGGATTTATTAGAGGCAGTAAATAAAGTAGAATAGCCTCTTTTTTATTGCTTATTTTGTGTTGGCTACCTGTTGGCTACCTGTTGGCTACCTATAAAATCTAGGGGAGTTTTCAAGATACCTTAACATAAGAAAAACCCCATAAACATTGAGTTTATGAGGTAGAACTGTGGTACGCAATCTATCGTTTTGAGAATTGTGGGGCTCTTCTGGCCTTTTTAAGACCATATTTTTTACGTTCTTTAACTCTTGGATCACGAGTTAAGAATCCGTTAGCTCTTAACACTTTACCATAAGCATCATCTCTGTTTTGATCAGAATCTTTGTCATATTCTTTTAAAGCTTTAGCAATAGCAAGTCTAATTGCACCAGCTTGTCCAGAGAATCCACCACCATTAACTTTAACAACAATATCAAAAGTATTTTCGTTATTAGTTAAAACTAATGGTTGTTTAACATCAAGAACTAAAGTTCCATAAGGCATATATTCATCAATATTTTTTCCATTAACAGTAATTTTACCTTTACCAGCAGTCATTCTAATTTGAGCAACTGATCTTTTTCTTCTACCTGTAGCAGTAATTTCTTTCATCCTTAATCCTCCTAATCAATAGTTATAGTTGTAGGTTTCTGAGCAGCATGATTATGTTTATCATCAGCATACACAAATAACTTACGGTACATATCTCTACCTAATGGTCCATTAGGAAGCATACCCTTAACAGCTCTTTCTACCATTTCAACTGGATATTTTTCAATCATAGTCATAGCGTTTCTTTCTCTAAGTCCTCCTGGGAATCCAGAATGATTGTAATACATCTTATCATTTAATTTGTTACCAGTTAATTTAACTTGACCAGCATTAATAATGATAACATAATCTCCACAATCAATATGAGGAGTAAAAGTAGGTTTATTTTTTCCTCTTAAAATATGAGCAGCTTTAGTAGCAACTCTACCTAGAGGTTTACCAGCAGCATCAATAACATACCACTTACGATCAACAGTTTCTTTAGTTTGCATAAATGTTTTCATATTTCTTAAATCCTTCCTTTATCAATTACTTCAATTATCACCCACATAAAAATCAGTAACCAATAAAAATGTACCAATATGAATTATATGAGATCCTTACCCAAAAGTCAAGAAAAACATAATAATATTTTAGCCAAAACCCAAAAAAGTAACTATAAATAGCTACTTACATCACTTATAATATCTAAAGCATTTAATTTATAAAGCATTTTATTATAATTTAAAGCTTCTTCCATAAAATATTGTTCTTTTTTATTTTCTTTATTTATATAAATATTCAAATATTTCGCATTACTACTAGTTATTATATTACTAATCTCTAACTTTTTAATTATATTCTTATAACTTACCCTATAAACTTTACTAAAAATATCAATTTCTTCAAAATTAATTTTTTTTCTATTTTCTCCAAATTCATTAATTAAAGATTTAGTTGGAACAAGTAAAGATAAGGCAAATGTATCAGTTAAATTAGATTTATTACTTTCATTAGAAATAATTAATAGTTCCCCTAAGAACTTAGCCACATTAAATCTTTGAGAATAACCATCATCTTCTTTAGGAACAATAATAACTGGAATATTGTTAATATTTTCATAAAATCCAATAAATCCTTCCGTAACGCTTGATTTATCCAAAGTTAAAACAATAATGTCATGTTGTTCTAACAAATAAATTAAATTATAAATAGGTTCATTAATAGGGATTTGAAAAAATATCCTTAACTTAGTAGCCAAACTTTCTGCCTCATTAACTGTATTAATAATATGAACCCCGAATTTATTAACTAACTTAATATTTGACTTATTTAATAATTCAAAATAATTATCAACTTTATTTTGAATTAAAGATTTAATTTTTTCTATCTTTGCTTCACTAACACTAGTACCAACTCTTAAATTAGTAAACTTAATTGACGCTGTATCATCAACTCTTAAAATATCATCTAAAGTAACATTATATATATCAGCAAGCTTATTTAATTTATCTAAAGAATGATTGACTTTATTTCTTTCATATTTTAACAACCCCGGAGCAGATAACCCCACTTTACTACCAGCATCAGTTAATGATAAATTACATCTTAATCTAAATAACTTTAAATTATCTCCTATACTTTTCATATAACACCTGTTAATATCTTTCTAATTAAATTCTAACAAATTAACTCAAAAAAATCAAATTAAAATTTTTTAAGATTTTTAATTTACATAATAAATTTATTGTGTTTTAATAATTGTAAAGGGTGGTAAATGATGTACGAAAATAAAATGAATTTAATTAATAATTTAGCTAAGGATTTAATATACTTTTTTAAATCAGAAAATAACGTTACTTTAAGTAAATTAAAAAAATATTTATCTAATAGTAATAACTTAAATGTCAACATAGATAGTCTAATTAATTTATTAGAATCTAATGGAATAATTTATTATTATAATGATAAATATAAATTATTTAAAGA
>OLSQ01000586.1_pt1 | contig 34896 bp, 40 predicted proteins | sample 1672561 | NCBI WGS metagenome assembly OLSQ01 (sample SAMEA3136699, study PRJEB25190) | human gut metagenome | biome: human gut; feature: human-associated habitat; material: faeces | place: Austria | collected 2013
AAAAAGCCTTGTTTTTTTATATTAGATTTTCTTTTTGAACGTAATGAAAAGGATATAATCTTAAAAATATTATAACCCTTAAGGAACTAGCTTTTACACTATTTAATAAAACATACGATTACGAAATTTAACATATTCATAAACATATTTTATTTTTTTTTCATAATTTCTTTACTTTTTCTTACAACTAATATAAAATAATTTTAAACTGGTTATACTAAGAAAAAATATTGGAGGAAACAAATGAAAAATAAAAATGAATTAAATTATAAAGATTTAAAAATGACTTGTAATCCAGATATTTTTCACTTTGATACCACAGAAGAATTAGAACCCATCCAAGAAGGAATAGGTCAAGACAGAGGTATTAAAGCTCTAGAATTTGGTTTGCAAGTTGATGTAAAAGGATATAACTTATATCTAGAAGGACCTAGTGGAGTTGGTAAAACAATGTACACAAAAAATTATCTACAAAAAATAGCAACAAAAAAGAAAGTTCCTTCAGATTGGTGTTATATCTATAATTTTGAAAATCCAAACGAACCAATAGCTGTTGAATTACCTGCTGGACAAGGTAAAGAATTTAAAGAAGCTATGGATGGATTTATTAAAGAAATACGAAAAGATATTCAAAAAACATTTAATAATGATGATTTTGAAAAAGAAAAAGCTTTAATAAAACAAGAATTTGAAGAAAAGCGTTCTGCTTTATTAGATAAATTAAATAAAGAAGCTTCTAAATATGATTTTCAAGTTAAAACTGCTCAAAATGGTATTTATATGATGCCTGTTGTAGATGGCAAAGCAATAGAAGAAGAAGAATTTGATAAACTATCTGATGAAATAAAACAACAATATGAAGCAAAATCTGTTCTAGTTCAAGAACAAATAATGACTGCTATAAGTCAAATAAAAGAAATAGAGCGTCAATCTGACAAAAAAATTTCAGAATGGCAATCAAATGTGGCTTTACTTACTGTAAATGTTCACATTAATTATTTAAAATCTAAATATAAAAGAAATAAAAAAATAAATACTTTTTTAAATAATGTAAAACAAGATGTTTTAAAAAATATTCCAACTTTTTTAGAAGATCCTAATAAACAAACACCTCAAAATCAACCAAATCCTAATTTAAGGAAAACTGATCCTTGTTTGAATTATCGTGTTAATTTATTTGTTGATAATTCAAACAGAGATGGCGCTCCTGTTATTATGGACTCTAACTATTCTTACCAAAACATTTTTGGTACATTGGAATATGAAAACTATTATGGTGCTTTAAAAACTGACCATACAATGTTAAAATCTGGTCTTATGCAACAAGCAAATGGTGGTTATATTATTTTTCAAGCAAAAGATTTATTATCAAACGCTGCTTGTTATGAAGCTTTAAAAAAAGCTTTACGAATAAAAGAATTAGGAATTGAAAATGTGGCAGACCAGCGTTCTTCTGTAACTCTAATTTCTTTAAAACCAGAACCTATTCCTTTAAATTTGAAAGTAATATTAATAGGTAATAGTAACATTTATCAGACATTATTAGCAATGGATTCTGATTTCAGAAAATTATTTAAAATTAAAGTTGAATTTGAGGAATCTGCTGAAATTACTAATGAAAATGTCAATAAATTAGCTCAAATTATACATGGATTTTGCGAACATGAAGGTTTACCTCACTTAGATAGAGATGCAATGGCTAGATTAGTTGAATATGCTTCTAAATTAGCAGGAAGTCATAGCAAAATTTCAACTAGATTTGATGATTTAATTCAAGTTGTTGGTGAAGCTGCAACATGGGCTAAAATTTCTAGATCAAAAATCGTAACTAGAAAATTTATTGATAAAGCTTTGTCTGAAAGAATTGAAAGAGTTAAAAAATATGATGAAAAATATTTAGAAATGATAAAAGAAAATTCACTTTTAATTAATACCTCTGGATATGAAGTCGGTGAATTAAATGGTTTAACAGTATTAACTGTTGGTGATTATACATTTGGAAAGCCAGCAAAAATAACTGTTAACACTTATACAGGAAAAAGTAATATTGTTAATATTGAAAGAGAAGTAGAAATATCTGGACCTTCTCATTCAAAAGGTGTTTTAATATTAACTGGATATTTAGGTGAAATGTTTGCTCAAGATATTCCTTTATGTTTAACAGCAAGTATTTGTTTTGAACAATTATATAATGGAGTAGATGGTGATAGTGCTTCTAGTACTGAATTATATGGATTACTTTCTAGTTTATCTGGCATCCCAATTAATCAATCAATTGCTGTTACAGGCTCTGTAAACCAAAAAGGACAAATCCAACCTATTGGAGGAGTAAATGAAAAAATCGAAGGATATTTTCAAGTATGTAAAGTCCGTGGCTTAGATGGTTCTCATGGTGTTATGATACCTGTTCAAAATGTTGATAATTTACAATTATCTGATGAAATAATTCAAGCAGTAAAAGATAAAAAATTCCATATTTATTCTGTCTCATCTATTGAAGAAGGAATCGAAGTTTTGACAGGTGTACCAGCTGGAAAAAAAGATAAAGATGGTCATTTCCCTGCAGGAACAGTTAATTATTTAGTTTATGAAAAATTAAAGAAATATGCTAAAGTAAGTTATGAAAAATAAAATTTATTATAAAAACCTATATTATATTTTTTAATATAGGTTTTTATTTAAAATACATTTTGTAAATTAAATGCATATTTATCTTCAATATGTTTTAATACAAAAACACATTTATCTAACTCACTAATTGCTTCTGCATATTCTTTAGTTTCTATAAAACTATTTAATGCTGTTAAATCTGTTTCTACTTTTTCTAACTCATCGTGTTCAATAAAATATGCTAATTTATCATATCTATTTTCCCATTCTTTTTTTATTTCTTCTTTTTTATTTTTTATATTTTCATTTACTTCTTCTTCCCCATTTTCTTCCGCTTCTATGACATCTTTTTTTAATTCTTCTAATTCTTCTGATAATATTCCAATTGATTTCACTGTATAATTTTGTGTTACAATATTTCCAACTATAATAGCTATTACAATTATAATGCACACTATTATCTCCTTTTTCACAGTTTAGTCCACCTCTTCCTTTTTTTGACAGAATATTTGTCCTTTTCCATCAATTGTCACAACAAGAGCCTCTTCTGGTTTAATATCAAATTTTTCCACTTGTTTCTTTAACCAATTATAGTTTTTTCCAATCGCCTTTAAATTTTTATTCATAACTTTCCCATCAACTACTAAGTCATATGGAATTCCTTCATATTCTGGTACAATATTAAAATCTTCTGGTATAGTATTTCTTTTTTCTGGTTTTTGTATTACAGTTACTTGTCCACTCGTTTCTAAAATTGCATATTCTACATCACCTAAATTCACTACATTATTTCCTCTTAATCTTTCTTCTAATTCATTAATTGTAAATCTTTCTTTTTTTAATTCCTTTTCATTTATTTTTCCTCTATAAATTAAAATACTTGGTTTACCGCATATAATTTCTCTTGCCTTTAAACTTTTCAAATTAATAAGCGATAAAATTAAATGCATTACTAAAAGTCCTAATATTGGAACAATTCCATTAAATATTGGTATTCCTATTTCTGTCATCGGAATAGAAGCCAAATCTGCAATCATAATAGAAATAGCTAATTCAAAAGGTTGTAATTGTCCAATTTCTCTTTTTCCCATTAATCTCATAACCACCAAAACAATTAAATATAAAACAATTGCTCTAAAAAATGTAATTAACACAGCTCTTCCTCCATATTTATAATTTTTTATTTTTATTTTTTACATATTTTAACTATTCTATACAGTTTTTTTTAGTATAATTATTATTTTTTTGTGAATAATATTATTGACCACAAGAAATTTTAAAGACAAAATAAGATTTTCTAACAACTTAAATAACGGAAAATTTAAATCTGCATATTTAATTGTATATTATTTACAATTTAAATAGCTAAGGAGGTTAGACTTATGTCAGATGTTCAAGGAAATCAATCAAGTAGTGGTGCTTCTACTGTATGGCAAATAGTGGGAAGACTTATAGCTTCAGCAGTAGTATTAGCTATTACTGCATTTTTTACACCTGGATTTACTATTAATAGTATCTGGACTTTAGCAATAGCTGCTATCGTTTTAACTATAATTGATTATTTAGTTATCAAATTTACTGGTTTACATGCTAGTCCCTTTGGTAAAGGTTTTGTTGGATTCGCATTAGCTGCTATTATTTTATATGTTACTCAATTCTTTGTTGCAGGTTATTCTATTTCATGGATAGCCGCTATTATAGGAGCTTTAATCTATGGTGTTGTTGATTACTTTATACCTGGTAAACAACAAATGTAGTAAAAAAAATCAACCTAATTTAGGTTGATTTTTTATTAAATTTTCTCTACTATTTCATTTTGCTTTTTATAAATACTATTTTTCGGTACTACTCCTCTTACTGAAGATAATGGATATATATTTGTATTTTTTCCTATTATTGAACCTGGATTTAATATACTTCCACATCCTATTTCAACTTCATCACCAAGCATAGCACCAATTTTCTTTATTCCTGTTTCTATTTGTTCTTTTCCATTTTTTATTACAATTAATTTTTTATCTGATTTAACATTTGATGTAATTGATCCTGCTCCCATATGAGATTTATATCCAAGTATAGAGTCTCCAACATAATTATAATGAGGAACTTGAACTTTGTTAAATAATATAACATTTTTTAGTTCTGTAGAATTCCCTACAACAGCCCCTTCTCCTACAATTGCATTTCCTCTAATAAAAGCACAATGTCTTACTTCTGCATTTTCGCATATAATTGCTGGTCCATGAATATATGCTGTTGGTGCAACTTTTGCGCTTTTAGCAATCCATATGTCTTCTCCTCTTTTTTCGTATTTATCTTCATCTAACTTTTTACCTAATTCTAATATAAAATTAGAAATCTTAGGTAAAACTTCCCATGGATATATAGCACTTTCTAATAAATCTTTAGCAATAGTTTCTTCTAAATTATATAAATTACAAATTTTACATTCTTCCATTATTATTCCTCCTACTAATGATAATAATAATTTTCTAAGCTTTTATATTATTTATTGTCTTTGTCGATTCCAATATTTTTCGTATAATTCCTTTGCTGTTTTTGGGCTATCTGATCCTTCTCTATTTTTTACAGGTGCAAATTCATCTTCCCTTTTTACTCTTAATAATGCCATTTCATCAAAAAATTCAAAAGCATCAAAAATAAATGATTCAAATTTATAAGAATTTTGTTCTTCTGGTATTATTTCTTTTCCTGTTTCATCTATGTATGAATTCTTTTTAAATGCACTATGATACATTAATGTTTCTTTACTTATTTTCTCTATTGCTTCTATAGTATATAAGTGGCACATAATATTTGATTCTCCATATTTTAACTCTCCATTGTTATCTACTTCTTCTGCCATTTTTTCTGGTAATTCTGCATATTCAATAATTTTTGGATGACCATTTATTTTACAGAAAACTCCTACTTTTTCATGAGGATTTGCCTTTACTACTGATTTAGAAGCAATTTGAACTCCTTGTTTTGCTGTCATTCCTAATAATGTTACATCTGCCATTTTTAATAAAACATTATCTACTCCTCCAATAAATACCCATTTAATTCCTTTTTCTTTCATATCTGCTAAACAACCACTAGCTCTTAAAGAAGAATATGTTCCTCCGTTTCCATCAGAAGCTTCTTTAATTTTTAATTCTTTGCTTATAAGAAGTTTTCCTTCTGTATCAACTAATGGTAACTCACTTTGCATAAATATTGTTACATGGTCTCTATCGTATCCAAAGTAATTATTTTTTTCTAGAAAATCTGTTGTTTCTTTATTATTTTCTTTACTTGTCATAATATACCATGGTATTACTGTATCATATTTTTTATTTGCTTCTTTTAAATTGTCTATTAATATTTCAAATAAATATTTTCCTTTTCCATATACATCTAATTTAAAAGTTCCTTTTGGTCCTGTGTGTCCTAATCTAGTTCCTTGTCCTCCTGCCATAGTAACAACAGCATATTTACCACTTTTTATAATTTCTTCTCCTATAGTGTCAAATTCATTTTTTTGTTCTTTTGTTAATTTTTCTTTATCATAGTAAGGAATTGATTCTATTATGTTTTCTTTTATTTCAATTTCTTTTTTTGTATTATCATATAATTCCATAATTTGATGAAAGTCTATTTTGTTTATTTGTTCTAATAATTCTTGTTTTTTTGGCTCCTCTAATTTATTTAATAAATTTATAATATGTTCTTGATTATATTCTTTTAATACATCAACCACATCTTGCATTTTTTTATCCATATTATTTCATTCCTTTCAATGTATTAACCTAGTACATTATATGCTTTGTTCTATAATGTTGCCATTTTATCATATCTATTTCTTTTTATCAAGTTTTTACGATATTTTTTATAGGCAACAGGGCAAGGATTTATATACTCCTCATTGAAAGAATAAATAGATTGATTGAAGAGAAAATTAGAAAATTTTATATAAAAAAATGAGTAATGTTCACGAAAAAATGTATATATGTATATGATTTTATAATGTTTTCAGTTCAATACGCAACATAAGAATTTCTAAAATAAATTAATGGCACCCTTTCACTTAGTCCGAGCTAAAGCTCGACGTGAACATTTTCCATGAATTTCTTTAAGAAATTCTAATATTGCTTCAATCATATTCAAACATTATAAAATCATATACATATATACATTTTAGCCTGAGTGAAAAAGCCTTGTTTTTTTATATTAGATTTTCTTTTTGAACGTAATGAATAATATTTATTCTTTAAATGAGGAGTATATAAATCCTTGCCCTGTTGCCTATAAAAAATATCAAAACTTAAATTTAAATAAAACTTGTCATATTATAAAACTTTCCACCATATATATTAACTAAAGTAATTTCGTACAAACATTTTCTTAGAATTGAAGGAGGTATATAGATGGAAAATACTAGATTGTATCAAGACATCGCAAAAAGAACGGATGGTGACATTTATGTAGGAGTTGTTGGACCTGTGCGAACAGGAAAATCTACATTTATAAAAAAATTTATGGACTTACTTGTAATTCCTAATATTGACAACGAATATAAAAAAGAAAGAGCAAAAGATGAATTGCCACAAAGTGCTGGTGGAAAAACAATTATGACAACAGAACCAAAATTTGTTCCTAACGAAGCAATTGAAATCACATTAGACAATAACTTAAAATTTAAAACTAGACTTGTTGATTGTGTTGGATATTTAGTAGACAATGCTATTGGATACTTAGAAGATGATATGCCAAGAATGGTAAAAACACCTTGGTCAGAAGAAGAAATCCCATTTGAAACAGCTGCTGAAATTGGAACAAAAAAAGTTATTGAAGAACATTCTACTATTGGAATACTAGTAACAACAGATGGTTCAATTACAGACATTCCTAGAGAGGATTATATCAAAGCAGAAGAAAGAGTTGTTTCTGAATTAAAAGCCTTAAGAAAACCTTTTATTATACTTTTAAATTCTGAAACACCTTCTTCTAGCTATACTCAAGAATTAGCTAATACTCTTAGTGAAAAATATGAAACACCTGTTATTCCAACAAACTGTGAAGATTTAACAATTGATGATATTAACAATATGTTTTCTAAAGTTCTATATGAATTTCCAGTAGAACAAATAAAAATAAAATTTCCTAGATGGATTGATGGATTAGAGTTTACTCATCCTTTAAAAGCTGAATTATATAAAGAAATTAAGGAAGCATTTGAAAAAGTTACTGTATTAAAAGATGTCTCAACATGTGCAAGTTCAATTAAAAAGACTGAAATTATATCTAATACTTCTATTGCTGATATTCAACTAGGTTCTGGTAATGTTAATATTGAAATCACATTAAAAGAAGAATTGTTCTATAATGTTCTTACTGAAATTACTGGTGTTAATGTAAAAAATGAAGGAGATTTATTTAGTATCATTGCAGAGCTTTCAACTACCAAGAAAAAATATGATAAAATAGCATATGCATTAGATGAGGTAAATCGCAAAGGGTATGGAATTGTAACTCCTTCTATGGATGAACTTATTTTAGAAGAACCTGAAATGGTAAAACAAGGTTCAAGATTTGGTGTTAAACTAAAGGCCACAGCTCCTTCTATACATATAATAAGACCTAAACAGATACTTTTTTTATCCACCTCGCTCATTTCCAAGCCGAGGTGGAAATTTATTTTTAGCTTAACATGATTTTTTTCAATTCCTTGTACATATATCCTATCGATTTTTTCATGTATAAATTCTTTTGTTAATTCAAATGTATCAAAATCAAAAAACTTCTTTATTTTTTGTTGATTTTTTCCAGTTTCATTTGCATCTCTATTTACTTTTAATTGTATTAATTGACTTTTATAATCCATAATTTCGTCTTGATATTCATTCTTGATTTTTTCAAACTCATCATCAGTAATTTTATTCATAGTATATAATTTTATTAAATTAGCTTTATTCTTTTCCTTTTCATTTATTGCATTTTCTAAAATTTTTATATTTTTTTCTAATTTAAAATCCTTTTTGTCTAACCTAGAATTTGCTTTCAACATTTCTTTAAGTATCATTGATTTCTTTTCTAATAATTCAGAAAAAACCTCACTTAATATACTATTTAATTCCTCAGTTCCAATATATGTATGATTATTACAATTTTTTAAGCCATTCTTAGCATATTCAGAACATATCCAAAATTCTTCTTTTGCTGTTGGTCTATGCTTTCTTCTCCAAAATTTTTTTCCATCATTAGTACATATCAATAAATTAGAATATTGGTATTGATTATTCCAACGATCTCCAGTTCCAGTATACTTATTACTTCTCTTTTCCATTATTTCATTGCATTTTTGCCATATATCGTCATTTACAATTTGTGGTACAATATTCTCTTCAGCTTTATAGGTAATCCATTCCTCTTTTGGAATTTCTATTCTTTCCTTACTCATAAAATCTATCACCTCTGTTTTTTTACCACAATAACATCCTTTATATTTTGGATTTGTAAGTATATTTTTTATTGTAGAATAAGCAAAAACATCTCCTTTTCTCGTTAATTTTCCCTCTTCTGCTAGTTTCTTTCCAATTCTCCTTATTCCAATATTTCCTGTGGAATATAATTCAAAAATTCTCGAAACAATTTCTGCTTCTTCATCGATTTTTTTCAATTTACAATTGTCTTTTTCATATCCCCATATAACATTACTGCCAAGCACTCTTCCTTTTTCTATTGCTCTATTAAATCCAAATTTTACCCTTTCTGAAATTCTTCTACTTTCATCCTGTGCAAGTGATGCCATAAGTGTTAATCTCAATTCTCCTTCTTGTTCAAGAGTATTAATATTATCTAATTCAAAATATATACCTTTTCCTCTTGCTAATAAGTTTCTAGTAAACTGTAGTGTGTCTAATGTATTTCTTGCAAATCTACATACTTCTTTTGTTAAAATCAGATCATATTTATCATCCATACCATCCTGTATCATATTATTAAAGTCCTCTCTTTTCTTTATTGATGTTCCTGTTATTCCACTGTCACTATAGCCTTGAACTAATGTCCATTTAGGTATAGATAAAATTTTGTTTTTGTAATAATCATCCTGATTTATTAGTGAATTTTTTTGTTCATTCTTTCCTGTAGAAACTCTTGCATAATATGTCACCCTTAAATGTAAATCATATATTGTTTTTCCTGACATTAATGCTTTTCTAATTTCATATAATTCCATTGAAATACCTCCAAAATCTTATTTTAATCGCTTGTGTTGTAACTCTGTTTGTATTTATTGTCAACATTTTGAAAGATATTTCCAAAATTAAAAAGCCCTTATGGGCTTTTAACTAGCAATCTTTTGCTTATCTATGTACTTAATTATTTTTTTCTTTTTATATAATAATTCTATTGTAATTCCAACTTTTAAAACTATTTCTAAATTTGCTAATCCTGTATCATCCAGTCTCTCTACTTTTATTTTATCTAAAATTACATCTACTAATTGTGCTGGTATTCCTTGAAAAAATTCAAAATCCTTTTCAAAACTTTTCTTTATTATTTGCATCTTATCATCTATTTCATCCTTATTTCTTGACATTATAAGTTTATTTTTTTCTTCTTCATAGGCTGATATTTTTTCGTTATATATATTGTTTTCTTCCTCAAATTCTTTTTCATCAATAAGTTCTGTAGTATATAATTTTATCAATTTTTTCTTTTCTTTCTTCAAGCTTTCAATTTTATTTTGTAGTGAAGTTATATCTATTTCAGTAGAACAGTCTTCAAAGCACTCTTTACATTTATTTAATAAATTCTCTATAAATTTTTCTTTATTTATAAACATTTCATTAAATATTCGTTTTAATACTTCATCTAATGTTTCTGTATATATATTAACATTGTTTGCACATCCACTTATACCTTTTTTCTTATATAATGCACATTGCCAAAATTCTCTTCCTCTACTAATTGTTCTCCAATAACATTGTCCATCTTTTTTGCAATAAATTTTTCCAGAATATTTATATTTTGTATTATAACCAGTTGTTTCGCTTTTAGCTCTTTCACTTCTTTCTTTAAAGATTTCATTACATTTTTCCCAAATTTTTTCATCAACAATTTGTGGTACAACGTCATCTGTCGCTTTATATTCTACAATTTCATCTTCTCCAAGATTTACTCTTTGTTTAGTCATGAAATCTATAACTCTTGTCTTATTCCCAGAATAAAAGCCTTTATATTTCGGATTTGTAAGTATATTTTTTATTGTAGAATAAGCAAATGTTTCTCCTTTTTTTGTTAATATTCCTTCTTCTTCAAGTTTTTTTCCAACTTTTCGTATTCCAATATCACCTGATGCATATATTTCATAAATTCTTTTTACAATTTTTGCCTCATCTTCGTTCATTTTTAATTTACAATTATCTTTTTCATAACCCCATATAGCATTATTTCCCAATACTCGTCCTTTTTCTATTGATCTTTTAAAACCAAACTTTACTCTTTCTGAGATTCGTCTGCTTTCGTCTTGTGCTAATGATGCCATTATTGTTAATCTTAATTCTCCCTCTTGTTCTAATGTATTTATATTGTCCAGTTCAAAATAAACTCCCTTTCCCTTTGCCAATAAACTTCTAGTTAATTGTAATGTATCTAATGTATTTCTTGCAAATCTACACACTTCTTTTGTCAATATTAAATCATACATATCATTAAGTCCATCAGAAATCATTTCATTAAAATCTTTTCTTTTTTTTGTAGAAGTACCTGTTATACCTCTATCACTATATCCATCAACTAATGTCCACATTGGTGTATCTAAGATTTTATTTTTGTAATATATCTCTTGGTTATCTAACGAGTTTTTTTGCTCGTCCTTTTCTGTTGATACTCTTGAATAATATGTAACTCTTAGTGGTAAATCATATATCGTTTTTCCTGACATCAATTCTCTTCTTATTGTATATAAATCCATATTGAAAGCCCCCTTATATATTTCTAAGTATATAATCTTTCATCTGGTCATCAATTAACCCCTGTTTATTTGCTGAATTTATCAAATATTTACTTAATTCTTCTTTAATACTGTTTTCAAATTTTTCTATTGTTTTGGTTTCGATCTTATCAAATATTTTGTCCAATTTCTTCACCTCTGTTAATGTATATTGAAGAAATCATTTAAATATTACTGTATTTTTTTATTCCCATAATATTTTCTTGGGTACATCATACCCTGTTATGATTCCACTCTTTAAATGATAAGATTTAGTATTTTTATTATAATTATAAATAGATGAATTCCACTTTCTAAAAGCTCTATTATTTATTGTTTTTCTACCACCTGATAATTCTCTACTAGCTTGTATATGCATTTGTCTTAATTGTGCATACGCAATATCACCATCTTTTCTTTGCTTTCTTTTTTTAGCAATATATTGCATAGTTTGAGCATTATGCTTTTTTTTGTTTATTTCTTTTCTTTTTTCTTTTTCTAATTTATATCTAAAATCTTTAGTCACTACTCTTGAAACTTTATATTTTGAAATATTTAATTCTTTCGCAATTTCTATTTGCTTCATTTTATCTTCAAAATACATTTTTAAAATTTTCTCATTCATAGTACCCTCCTGCAACTTTTTGCTAACAGATTTTAAATATGAAGAAACTAATAGAGCTTATATTAAAACTCTATTTAATTTCTAAATCTTCCATTGCTTTTTTAAAATTTTGCTCACTTAATTTTTTTACAGTTTTATATCTTTTATTTCTTTCTAATATTTCTATGATCTCTCTAGCAAATATTCCTAAACTGAAAGAGATTATAGAAAAAATTAAATATTTTAGCATTTTATTTTTTCTCCTTTTTCTCTTTCATTATTATACTAGCTAATCTTTTTACTTCTGTATTTCCAAATTTTTCATAAAACATTGTTACTTCTTCTTTTATAGACTTGGCTGTTATGTCTGTATTGCTATTTTTTAATGTATGGAATGCTAACTGTGCATAAGCAGTAATAAGTTCTATTTCGGTTTTAGAATTATTTTTGCTTATTACATCTTTTGTTTTACTAAAAGTCTTTGTTTCTTTTAAATCTTTTACTTCTGTAACTTGATTTGTATTTCCTTTTTCATCCATATTGTTACCTCCTTCTAATATTAGGAGTCCTATTTTTTATATTCGATGTTGCATTTTTATAATTTTTTTCTATTTTTTGTTAAAGTTTTATAAATCATATATTTTATTTCTTGCATTAAGTCTTCATCAATTCCATTCCTTAGCTTACTCATACTTGTAATTAGTGGATTATAATCATCTAAAATTTTCAATATTTCTACATCATCTAAATTAAAGTTATTAAACATTGTTTTTTCCTCCTAGTAATTTTTTTGTAATCTTTTCTTGTGCCTTATTTCTTATTCTCCATATTGTTGTTCTTTCTACATTCATTTCTTTAGCTATTTGATTTATACTTTTTTCTTCTTTATATAAAGCAAAAAGCACCATCTTTTCTTTTCCAGACAATGCTTTCGCTACATTATATAATTTTTCATCACAAAAAAGTCTCTCGAATTCAAGAGCGGACTTTAACTCATCGACACATTTATTAAGAACAGCATCAAATAAACTGCTACTTTCCATATCCTCACAAATATCCAAATTGATTTCTTTACTGTTTAAATATTCATAATTATTTTTTATGTATTTTTTTCTAACATTTATAATCAACTTTTTTAAATATGATTTTTCTTCTTTTGATAATTCTTCTTGTAAATAATTTTTTCTTTCCATTTATTATCTCTCCAATTTCTAAAAATTGGACAAATATCTAAAAGAGAAAGAAAAACAAATATTAAATTATTTTTTCTTATTCTTTATAATTTACTTTTACATATTTTTATCACTCCTAACAAATAATCTTTAATTAATAAAAAATCTCTTGTACTTTATTATTTCTTCTAATGTATTATTTTTCTAACTCTTAAAGACTATTTGTCCTATTGGAGATTATACTTTTTAATGTTGTTTCATTGTAAAAACGGCGATAGATGGCTAATAAACGGCGAAAAATGGTTAAAATTATTCATAATCAGTTATATTTTTAGTTTTATTTGTAAAAATCTTCCATTTTATATTGTGTTTACATAATTTTAGTGATATAATATTGTTGATTTATAAAATTGTTAGGAGAAGTTATCATGGTAAAGATTCTTTCAGTCATTCAAAATATTGAGCAAAATTCTCAACTTTGCCAATACCTTACGCAAGATAACAATATTGATTTTAAAATTACTAGTGATGAAGTTTCTGTTTTGAAACAGTATTACGATTTTAGACCTGACATTTTTATATTAGACACCAGTTTTAAAAATATAAAATATAGTGATGTAATCAATGAGCTTTCATTAGATGATACTGAACAATTCAAATGTAATACCATATTACTTTATAACTCTACTACTGAATTATTAAATCTTGCAAATTGGTCTAAAATATATAATATATTTTTAAAAACTACAGATTATAAAAATATTTTAAAAGCTATATATGAAATGTCTAATTACACTTTAGAAAGAAAAATTGATAGGCTATTTTTAAAGTTACATATTCCATTAGAAAGTAGCCCTTCAAATCGTGTTAGAAAAACATTAATTAAATGTTGTAATTCGCCTAATTTACTTGGCAATTTAAACACTTTATTTAATACAGTTGGCAAGGAACTTGGAACAACCGGTGAAGGTATTCGTTCTTCTTTTAGAACTGCATTAAAGCCTTTAAATGAATTTAAAGATAAAGAAGATTTGCCTTTTGCAATTTATAAATTCTTTCCAAAAGGCGAAGAAGTTACCCCAAAATTATTTTTAGATATTAGCATATATTATTTGAAAAACACAAAAAAATAACAGATAAGTTTTAGTATGATCAAAAACTTATCTGTTATTTTTTATTTATTATTTTTATAATCATTATATTGATTAATAATATCCACTACACTATTACTTATGTTATCTGAACTTGATATTACTGAATTTAACTTTCTTCCTATAATATCATACATCTCATCTATTTCATTTTCTTGTACCTTATTATCTATTATCATATTGAATATAGGAATATTATTTTCTAATTTTTCTTTTGAAGATTTTACAAGATCTAATCCGTTCATATTATCCATAGCATATTTTGTAAATATCATTTCTGGTTTTAAATCTACAATTTTATGATATGTTTCTGTTCCATCTTTTGCTGTACCAACTATATCAACAAAATCAAGTTTTTTTATTGCATCAACTATCTTGTTTGTTATATTTATATCATTATGTGCAATTAAAGTTCTAATTTTTCCATTTGAATATATTTTATCAAAATCTATTATTTCTTCTTTTAAAGCATTTCCAAAATAATGATCCTTTCCATTTTGTGTTTGAATTATATCTGCATTTGGAACAATTACTATACTTTTTTCAAATTCACTTTGTTTTTTATATTCTACAGTTTTGATATTCTCAAATTTTCTTAATCTTTTTACACTATTTTCTAATTCTTTTTCTTCTATTTCAAATAGTTTTTCATTTTTTTCTGCCCTTTCTCTAATAGGCATAAACTTCAAAAATTTCCATTTTTCTATTTGATAGTTATTTAAAAATTCTCCTAATTCATCTAATTTATCAACATTAAGCCTGCTAACAACCGTGTTTATTCTTACTTTTATATTCTTGTTTTTAGTTTTTTCTAAAAGATTTTTTATAATATCTAAATGATTATTTTCTTTACCTAATGCTAAATTGATATCATTTTCAATTGAATCAATAGATAAATTGATTTCATCAAGTGTATTTAAAATATCTTCTACATATTCGTTATCGTTCTTTGATAAGTAAATTCCGTTCGTTACTAATTTATTATATAATCCTCTTTCTTTTGATTCTCTCATTAATTCATTTACTCTTGGATATAATACCGCTTCTCCACCAGTCCAAGTAATATGGTTTATCCCACTTGCAATTAAATGATTTAATACTCTTTCATTTTCTTCAAAAGATAGATTTGGTATATTGTTAAATCCAAAACAATATTTACATCCTTGATTACATTTAGTTGTTATTTTCCAACAAACTTTTTTCTTAATCATATACATCCTCTTTTCATATATAAAATCTCTTTTTACACATTTATATTATATATGAAAAGCAATTGGAAAACTATTCCTAATATTTTAACATCCCTTAAATATCATTGAAAGCAAAAAACATCCTATTTCTAGGACATTTTTTACTTTATATATTTTTTAAATATTCTTTAATGAATTTTTTATCTACCTTTGTCAATTCACCTTTTAGATAAATTAAGTTTAATTTTAGGCTAGGCAATTCTATTGGCATTTCAACTTCATATAATTCTTTATTATTTAATTCATTCTTTACAGCCTCTTTTATAACATATGCAATTCCCATATTTTTCTTAACTGCTTCAACTCTTACTTCGGTTGCATCACACATTATATCAGCATTAATATTAACATTGTATTCTTTTAAAAGTTCCTTTAATCGTTTTGTTGCTTTTGTATTTTCAAGGTTTAAAATACAATTCAATTTTTCAATTTCTTTTATATCTGCAATTTTCAATGGTGCTTTTGAAACAAATATATTATTAATTTTTAATAATTCTTCTATTTCAATATTGCTATTTTCAATCTCTGTGTCTATTATTGCAAAATCAATTTCATGATTTTGCAACAAACTCATCATTTTGTTTATATCAACTTCACATATTATTTTTATATTAAGATCTGGATAATCCCTCTTAACTTTTTCTATTTTTTCCATTAGTAAATAACTTGTAAAATGTGATGGGCATCCTATTTTTATGCAGCCACTTGATATATCATTCTTATCCTTTGCTAATTTTTCTGCAAAGTCAAATCCTGATATTGATTTATTTACTATTTCATATAATTCTTTGCCATTTTCTGTTAGAGTTACTCCTTTGTTTTCCCTATTAAATAGTTTTAAATTTAATTGTTCTTCTAAATTTGATATTTGTGTACTAACATTTGGAACTGATAATCCTAATTTCTCTGCTGCCTCTGAATAACTTTTGGATTGAGCAACTTTACAAAATATTCTATATAAGTTCAAATTTACATTTGACATACAATCACGCTCCTATAAAATTTTTCTTAATTCTATTTCAGCTTTCTTTATAAAATAATCATTTGTATCTACTGGAAGATTTAATCTTTCCAACTCTTGTTTTATTTTATCTATTGTATCTAATTGTTCATTTTCTTCAATCTCAATTAGCTTATCACCATTTAGTACATCTTTTATACATATTTGCAACTCATTTTTCTTATAAAGATAATCCATTTCCTTAATTTGCATAATTGCTTTATAATCAATTGCTTCTAAAAATTTTTTTCCATCATTTGAATCTATAATTTTACAATCAACTTTACTTTGTTTTACTATATTTCCTTCTTGATCAATTTCTTTTTTCTTATATGTTAGTTTACTTTCTCTATATTTGTTTGGAATGTATCCTTCAACATTTCGTAAAATTATTGCTTTACTTAATATATCTCGTTCTGACATATTCTTTATATTAATTGTATTCGGTATATAATAAATATCGTCCAGTAAATATCTTTCTACAAATTGAAATCCTTTGCTTTCTAATATTTTGCATATTTCTTCTACAGTACATTTTAATTTGACTGTTATTTCATTACTCAACTTAATATATCTCCTTTACAGTATCACTCTTAAATTATAACATATTATGTAAATTTTGTAAAGTTTTAACCAGTCTCTTTTCTCCTTTATTCCCTTAATATATTGCTTTTTATAAAACAAAAAAGATTAGCACTACGCTAACCTACTCTTCCTCTTTTAAAAAGTCATCTAACTTTTTATCAAATAAAATACTAAATTTAATCAACAATTTTAATGAGCATGTTTTTACTTCATCATTTAGTGATTCAATTCTTCTTAAATAATCGTGGGACATATCCAATATTTCTGCTACTTCCATTAATGACATTCCACTTTCTTTTCTATACTTTTTTATATTTTTGTATATAATAGGCATATAATCTTTTGATAATAATGCCTTTAACTTTTCGTTATTCTCCATTTAAAACACCTCTTAACAAACTTATTTTTCCATAAATTAGATAAAAAATATGTAACTTATTTGTCCCATTTAGTGTTTTTATGGTATAATACTGAATAGTAATAAAAAAGTGGCGATTTTTGACAAGTTTTGTCGATTGTATTGATTATTTGTAAAAAAGTATTACTATATACTTATAGCAATTACTTTTTTCGATGAATATCGACTCTTGGCTCTAGTTTATTTGCTTTTGGATTGGCAATAAAAAGCAAATAAGGATCTACATCAAGTGCTTTTGCTATATTCTCAATAGTAGGAATTGATGGACTGTATTTTCCTTGTTCAATATCTGATATATAATGTGTACTTAAACCAGACAACTCTCCTAACTTTTCTTGTGAGTAGTCTTGCATAAATCTATAATACTTTACATTTTTGCGAAAAATATCTATTAACTTCATTATATATCACCACACTTCCTAATACCATTCTTTTTAGTATGGTATAATTTTGTAGCAATATTCACAATGAAGTATATAGCCCAAACTTTTTCTATTATAATAAAATACTTAAAAATCCCAGTATTTTTATTAAAATTTATAGAAAGGAATTTATGAAAAATGTTGTATTTTTTTATTGGTCTTAGTATTGTATTTTTTGTGCTTATAATCATATTATTTTATAAGATAAATACCTATAATAATAAATTAGCTAAACTAAATAACACTATTTCACAAAAGGAAAGTAAGATTTCTTTTCTTAATAATGAAATTACAAGGCTAAAAAATTCAGCACAAATATTAGAAGAAAAAGAATTTGAATCTTTAAAGTCAAATCCTTTTAAATTCTCTGAAATTCCAGAAGAATATAACGGAAAATTTGAAGGTAAAAAAGCCTTAATTGGTAATTATGATAATTTTTCTTCTAAATTAACTCGTACAATGTTAATGAATTTTGGAATTTCGGCAGATATTGTTACTACAGGTATTGATATATATGACAGAATAAAAAATGGTTGTACATATGATATTATTTTTACAAACAATATTTATCAAAAAGGCTATACTGGTCCTGAATTATTACATAAATTAAAAAACATTAACGGTTTTAAAACCCCAGTTATTATTCATACTATATCACATGATGCAAGAGAATACTTTGTAAATACTATTGGTTTTGATGATTATTTAGAAAAGCCAATAAAATATGAAGAACTTAAAAATATCTTAAACAAATTTTTAAATACTTAAGAAAAGAGCCACTTCAAAAGTTGGCTCTTTAATATATTATAAATTAATATTTAAACATCAGATTTTCTATATCATTAATATTTTGTTTCTCATTAATTATTATTTTAAAAACTTCTGGTGCTTCAATTTGTTTATTAATAATTACTTTATCTTTAAATTTTAAACACTTTCTTTTTTCGTTATCAATATTTATCAGTTCGCACCATTTCATAAGTAAAAATATTATAGAAGCACCATGAGAAAAAATTGCAATTGTCTTACCTTTATTTTCATTAATTATATGCATAAAAGTTTTATACATTCTGTCAGTAACTTCTTTTCTGCTTTCTCCCTCTACATTTTTGATTTTTTCATCATAATATTGTTTCAAAGTTATATCTTCTGCATATTTAGGATTCCCATATTTTCTCTCATTTAAATTTCTATTAACATGAATTTTTTTATCCAACCTTTCTGCTAAATACTTTGCAGTTTGTATTGTCCTAACATAACTACTTGAATATATCACATCTACTTTATCAAATTCCTTTTGTTTACTTAATATGTTTGCCTTTCTTTCTCCTTCTGCACTTAGTATTCTTTTTTCTCTAGTTATTTGATAATTCTCATCATCATAGTATCTATCAATATATTTCATATCTAATTTTTCCGAGTGCCTAATTAAATAAACTATTGTGTTCATATCAAAACCTCGATTCTATATCTAAAAAATCAATCTCTAAAATAAATATCTCTTGTATAAACCTTATCCATTACATCAGCTAATTCATCTTCTATTCTATTGGCAATTATAATCGAACTATTTTCTTTAAATGATTTTATATCCCTTACTATTTTACAATTTTTATAATTTTCATTTTCATATTGTGGCTCATATATTATTATGTTTTTGTTCTTTTCTATAAGCATATCTATTATGTCAAATATAGCACTTGTCCTAAAATTGTCTGAATCTTTTTTCATTGATAATTTATATATGCCAATAATTTTAGGCTCTTTGCTTAATATTTCTTTTACAATATGTTGTTTTCTTGTAGCATTACTATTCACAATCGCAGTAATAAGATTTTCAGGTACATCTTTGTAATTAGCTTTTAGTTGCTTGGTATCTTTAGGTAAACAATATCCACCATATCCAAAAGATGGATTATTGTAAAAATCCCCTATTCTTTGATCCATGCATACACCTTCTATTAAATTTTTTGTATTCAAGCCTTTTATTTCTGCATATGTATCTAATTCATTAAAATATGCAATTCTTAATGCCAAGTATGTATTAGAAAATAATTTTACAGCTTCTGCTTCTGTTGATTTCATAAATTTTATTGCTACATCTTTTTTTAATGAAGCTTTTTTCAATAACTCTGCAAACTTTTTCGCTTGTTCATTTTTATCTCCCAAAATAATTCTAGATGGGTATAAATTATCATATAATGCTTTTCCTTCTCTTAAGAACTCTGGTGAAAATATAATATTATTCATGTTATGCTTTCTTTTCATTTTTTCTGTAAATCCTACTGGAACAGTAGATTTAATTATTATTGTTGTTGATATTTTCATATTTTTTATTTTTTCTATAATTTCTTCTACCAGAGAAGTATCAAAAAAATTATTTTTTTCATCATAATTTGTTGGCATACAAATTATAATGAAATCTGCGTTACAAAAAGCATCTTTATAATCTAATGTTGCTCTTAAATTTAATTTCTTCGTTCTTAGATATTTTTCTATATATTTATCTTCAATAGGACTTATTTTACTATTTATTTTATCCACTTTATCTTCTATAATATCTAATGCCACAACTTCATTATATTGACTTAACAATGTAGCCAAAGATAATCCAACATATCCTACTCCTGCTATTGCAATTTTCATATTATTCACCTCTATTGCATATAATAATCTTTATACCATTTAGCAAATTTTTTTAATCCTTCTCTTAATGATGTACTTGGTTTAAAATTCATATCATCTTCCATTTGCTTTGTATCTGCATAAGTTATAGGTACATCCCCGGGTTGCATCGCCACTAATTCCTTATGAATTTCGAAATCATAATTTTGGGGTAAAACTTTTGCCTCAATTAATTCTTCTTGTAATATATTAATAAAATCCAATAAATTTTCAGGTTGACCTTTTCCAATATTATATATTTTATATGGAGGTATTGGTAATCCATCTTCTCCGTTCTTTTTTATTGGAATCTTATTTATTGTTCTTATTATTCCTTCTACTATATCATCTATGTAAGTAAAATCTCGTTCACATTTTCCATAATTATATATTTGAATTTTTTCACCATTTAATAGTTTATTTGTGAATTTAAAATATGCCATATCAGGTCTACCTGCTGGTCCATATACTGTAAAAAATCTCAAACCTGTTGTTGGAATATTATATAATTTTGAATAGCTATATGCTAAAAGTTCATTAGACTTTTTTGTTGCTGCATATAATGATACAGGCATATCTGTTTTATCATCTGTAGAATACGGTATTTTTTTATTTACTCCATAAACAGATGAACTTGATGCATATACTAAATGTTCTATTTCATATTTTCTGCAACATTCTAATATATTATAAAATCCTATAATATTTGATTGTATATATTCATCAGGATTAGTTATACTATATCTAACTCCTGCCTGTGCTGCCAAATTTACAACAATATCTGGCTTATATTTTTCAAATATCTGTCCTATTTTTTCTTTATTCGCTATATCACATTTAATAAATTCAAATTTATCAAATTTTTGTAATTCTGATAGTCTATATTCTTTTAATTTTACATCATAATAATCATTTAAATTATCAATACCTATTATATGTATCTTTTCATTTTTCAAATTTAATATTCTTTTTGCAAGATTTGCTCCAATAAATCCTGCAACTCCAGTAATTAAATACACTTTTATTTTATCGTTCACATTCTTCACTTTCCTTTATATCAACTCTCTCATCTATTCTTTTCAATATTTGATTTAATACTTGTTTTCTATTTTTAGATGTATCTATATACTCTATCCCATATTTAGGGCATTCTTTCTTTAATAATTGATTCTTCTCATTCCATTTGTCAGCATTTGTTGATAAATTCTCATCTGATATTCCATATGTCCAATCTTTTTCTGTATCATATTCTCTACATAATTGCATAATTCCTTGTTTGTCAAGATCTCCATGTCCTAAACAAACACAAATTAAATTTCCCATGTCAAGTAGTTCTTTTGCATATTTAGGCTCTAGTTGTCCACTTTCAAGAATAGTTCCATAATTTTTAGTATCTTGCTTTATGGAAGATTTATAAATTTCTAATATAATCCTTTGAAATTTATCACTATGTACTAATTCTTTTCTTGCTTTTATGTTTTTAGTATAATATTCCTCTCTACCTGTTCCTCTTATTATTCCCCATATAATTGAATCTGCATGAATTATATTATACTGATTAAATTCATCTTTAATCATATTCCCTAATGTTGTTTTTCCCGCTCTTGCTACTCCTATTATTAAAACATTTTTCATATTAAATAAGTTCCTCCAATTTTATAAATATAAATTCATTTCATTTGAAAAGTCTTTTATTTCATCTTTATATTTTTGTGATATTACATCTGTATTAAAGTATCTATATATATCTAATAAACACTCATACATATTATCATCAAAATCAATTTTTTCACTATGTATTACTTTATTGTTTTGAATAATAGAAACATTTCCATCTTTTAATTTATTCAAATCTTTATCATAAAACAAAAATTCTCCTTTAATAACAATGTTATTTTCACATATAACAATTACTTCCCTAATTTTGGTATTCGTTGCAAAATCACTCTCATGAATTACATAAACATCATTTTTCTTTGTAAAAATTTTACTATAGCCATGTTTTTCTAGTATTCTATTTCCTCTTTCCATGGCTTTTTCTTCTTCAAGTAGCACTTGAGTATCTTTAGGATTATCTAGCAGAAACTGTGAAATATATACTTGATGTGGTATATCATGTTCTATATTTCTTGTGACTTTTTTGTACATTCCCCTACCATTGAAGCTTTCTTCTGTCCTGTTTTTAGAAAAATTTGTATAAATAATAACTGGTTTTAATTCTTTTTGAACTATATATTCTTTAATTTTCATAACAATTTTTGAATACTCATAATTATGCACCATTGCGATATTTAAATCGTCATTTTCTTCAAAAAACTCCTTATTTACAATAAATGGTTTTTCGACCAATATATCTCTAATATTTAATTGTTTACATTCCATTATAATATCTAAAAATACACTTTTAGGAGTACATATATCAACAATAATATTGTTAACATCTAGTTTTTCTTTTTTTATTGTGCTTTCTATACTAGAATATACTTTTGAATCTTTTATATTTTCATTTTTTATTTTACCATCAATATCTACAAAATAAATTCTTCCTATTTTTTCAAACTTTTTATATGAATAATAATGCAAAAAACCTGCTTTTCCTGTTCCTACAATAATTATATCTTTCATTTTTTACTCCTTTTTTACTCTAATAACTTTTTTGATATTTCATCTGCTTTTTTATATAAATCTCTACAAATATTAGTCCTATAAAAAGCAAACTCCAAATATTCATCTTTATTTTCTATATTTTTAAAATATTCACTATATCCAAATGTACTTCTTGCTAATTGTATCAAATATACATATGGTAAATATTTAAAATCATATTCATTTAATTCAGTAAATTCTGCTACTTTTTTTGTATATTCAACTAAATTATCAACATCTATTTTTCCATCTTTAGCATCTTTATCTATATAACTATAAGATCTAGCAATCTCCCAAACAATTGGTAATCTTTTTGTTTTAATAAAATCTAATATAACTCTTATTTTATCCTCATTATCATAAATAAATTGTAAACTACTATAATCGCCATGTGATACTTTATGAGTTATATTCTTTATATCTTCTGCATTTATAGTTTTACTTAATTTAACTAATAATTCTTTTTTAAAAATAATATCCATTTTTATTTTTTCTGAAATTTTTGAATTATCCAATTTAGATAATATTTCATCATATTTTTTATTTGCTTTTTCAAATTCTTCGTTTGAATACCAATCTAGTATGTTAACATTATCATCTATCTTATAATTTTTAAATCCTTCTATAATTAACCCTAAATATCTTGCTGATTCCAATATTTGTTCATGATTTCCTTTGTTTTTTTCAAAAACTTGTCCTTCTACAAATTTTTGAACCACTATCACTTTTCCTTTATGTACAAAATATAATTCATTGTTATTATTTTTTAAATATATTGGCAATGGAACTTGCGAATTTTTTCTTAAATATTCTATTGAATTTATTTCTTTTAAAACATTTTCTTTTGAATATTTTGACTGAAATTCTTTTACTATAAATTTTTCATTATTTGATATAATTTTAAATATATTTGCTGTTCCTTTATTTATTTTTTCTATTTTTTCAACCTTTATCCCATACTTTTTGTTCAGTTCTATTTGTAATTCTTTTTTAGAAAAAGTTGTTTTTTCAATCATTCCTATATCTCCTCTAATTTTTTTATTATTTCTCTTTTATCTCCCCTGACTTCAAAATTAAATATTTTACTTTCATCAATTTTACTCAAAAAACTTTTCACAAAAGTATTTGTATTATATAGTTCTACATTATCTGTAAATAAAGGCATCATATAGTTCCAATAACAAAAAGGTGCTATATTTTTTACTATATAGTATTTGTTATTATTAATATCTATTTGTGTTTTTCCTTCATCGCATAAGCCTACTATTCTAATTATTTTATTAATTTTTATTTCTTTTTTATATTGTTTTGTTTCCAAAGTTTTTATTTTCCCATTTTCTATATCAAAACTTGAGCCTAATTCTTGATACAAATCATTTTCTTTAAACTTTAGCCATGTTTGATCCGTTGAATTGATTTCATATCCATTATTTACAAACTCTTTTGCAAATGTTGATTTTCCTTGTCCAAATTCTCCAATAATTAATATTCCATCGTTCCCTTTACTAACTACCAATGAATGTACAAACATATTACTTTTGTCATTTATTATATATGCAATTACATTATTAATAATAGGATATATATCTGTTTTTACTATTCTATTTTTTAATATTTTATAATCACCATTTATATTTATTTCAACTGATGTTTCATTAAATCTCAAATAATTATTGATTTCTTTATTGGTAACAATCTCAAATTGACTGAATCTTTTAAAAATATATTCATCATATTCATTACAATAGTTTATTACTTCTAAATATTCATCTTTTATTTTATAAATCATATTTTATTACCTCTATAAAATTTTCCTTATGCTCTAATATTTTTTCTATAATATCCTCTTGGACATGGTATACATTAACAAATGATATCAGATCTTTTTTACTATTTATTTTCAATAATTCTTCAAAAATTTTTCTTCTTTCTTCTATAGTATGTCCATTTAATTCATGACCACCTATAAACATCAAATTTTTCCTATTAATATCTAATGGATTAATTAAATATTTTTCTTCTCTTGGAACACCTAATAAAATAATTTTAGATAAATTAGGTGCTGTTTCAACTATACTCTTAATAACTTCACTGCATCCTGTTGCTTCTATATATGTATCATAATCAAAATCATAGTTATCAACAAATTTTATATTTGAGTTATATTCCTTATTTAATCTATTAATTGCTTCTGTCTGATATTTTTCAATTTTATTTGTTATTATTGATATATTTTTATAATTATTTTCTAATAAATACAACATTGCTGTAAAACCTATATTCCCTAGTCCTATTATTAAAATATTATCTTTTATTATATTTAATATAGGTTTTATTGTTATTGCTCCCATTAATTCAAATCTTGATATTGCTATATTCTCAATAGAATATTTAGCTGAAATTTCAAATGAATCTTTATATGTATCAATATATTTGTCAAAATGTTTTGCTAATACCAATAGTCTTTTATTATTTTCTATTTTTGTTATACCTATATAACCTTTGCTACCTGCTTTTTCAGTTCCTCTTGAAACCACAGTGTATTCAATATCTTTTTCGGTTTGATTTAATATTTTATTAATTTTTATATATTCTTCTTTAATATGATAGCCTATTTCATCAATGCTATGTGCATCACTTCCTACTGTATATCTTGTTCCATATTTTTTAAATAAATTCAACATATATTCTAATTGTTGTATATTCCATCTAGAACGATCACTTGTATTAATATCAAACATCAAATTTTTTTCAGTTGCTAATTTTACTATTTCTTCAATTTTTTCTTTATATTGTTCATACTCTTTTCTTAATTTTAAATGTCCTACAATATTAATTGGATAAGTTTTTATCATATCTATATTTGCTTGTAGATAATCTATGTAATTTACTTTTTCCATTCCATGTACTGAGCCTATAATATAATCGAATGGATAACTTTTTAATATTTTAATTTCTTTTTCTTTAAATTCTTCATCATACGAAAAATCACTTTCTATACCTGCATTAATTTCTATATCAGGATTATTTTCTTTTACAATTTTTATGTTTTCAAAAAATTTATCAATAACTTTGTTTTCATTTAAAACAGAGGTATGTTTTGGAGACATCCTATTTCCATGATCTAAAAATAAAACTCTATTTAATTTCATCTCCTTACATTTCTCCACATACTTTTGCATAATTGATATATCTGTTACACCTTTTTTTAAATGCATATGCATATCTTCCATAATTTTTCCTACTTTCTCTTGAAATAAAGATTATAATATTCTTCAAGAATATTTGATTCATCAATCCATTTATCTACTATATCTAATTCTACTTGATTTCTTAAATCATCTTTTCCATTTATTATTTTATCTGTAACAACCAATTGACTCGCTTTAAATATATCATTTGATCTATTTGGAATAGCTTCAGAATCAAATAGATTTACTGACCTACCATTTCCTAATACAGTTATCTTTTTGCCATTAATTTCATATTGTGTACCATATTTTGGAATTGCTTTATATTTATATCCTTCTTTTTCATATTCTTTAAATATATTAAGGTCTGCTGTTGCTCCTGATGTAATAAATGTTCCATCTTCTAGTTGTTCTATAACTTCTTTACTAATACTATTATATCCACTTGCCCCCACAATAAGAAATGGTTTATCGTATTTTACTGCTTCTTCTAATGTTCTAAATGTTGTAAATCCCTTTTCTGCTGCCTCTATGCATTTCATTACATCTGGTTCGATTACTATAACTCTTGCACCATATTGGCTGTATCTATCTGCTAAAACTTCTCCCAAATCACCATATCCTAATTGTATTACAGTTCTTCCAACTAATTTTTCACCTGCTAATAATTCAATACTTCGTGTGAAAATTGTATTTGCTATTTCCTTATATGTAATAAATCTTTTTAATTTTGATTTTGCAACATTTAATACTGGATAAGGCAATTCATTTTCCTTTAATTCACCTATTCTTTTTAACCCAGTTACAGTTAATTCAACAAATGCCTCGACATTTTCATAATTGTGCAATGTTAATATTCTTGATACTATTGCCCCATCATCTAAAATAACAATTTTTTTATCTTTTCTTTTGTCAATAAATTCTCTTATTAGCCTTTTTCCATCTTCTATAAGAATATCATTTGCAACTGCTGTATTATCCAAGACATCAACTTGATATCCTAATTTTTTAAATGTTGCCGTAATTTCTTGTCTATGTTTTGTACTATCTCCTTTATCTATTGCAAGTACATCTTCTGGTTTTACTCCCATTCTTACCATTGAAGTTAACAATCCAACATTTTCTTCTAAGAAATGATCTCTCCATATAATTGCTACTCCTTCAAGATTTTTCTTTCTTTCTTCTGAATATTTTTTTAAAATTGGCATTGTTTCTTCTATTGCTTCTATTTCTTTATCTGTATATGCAGTACAAATATCTTCTATTTTATTTATTAATTCTTCATCATTTCCATCATAATTAATAATTGTTTGGTTTTTAACAAAATATGGAACAGAAAAACTTCTAACTCCAATATCTTTTTCTTCATATTTAATAATTTCATTTTCTATTTTTATCTTATTTTCTTTCTCATTTATTTCAATACTTTTATTCGAATTTTTTTCTAAATCCTTTACAAAATTATCAGCTATATCATAATAAACTTTTTTCATTTTAAACTATATCTCCTCATATTATTAAATTTTTATTTTTAATTTTTCTAAAATACTATAAAATAAATTTATAGATTTCAAAAATAATTCCTGTTTAGTCTCTCCACTCTCATTCATTGGTAAATGTGTTTCAATTGAAATAACACCCTCAAAGTTGTCTCTTTTTATAACTTTCATAAATTTTTCAATTCCTATATTACCTTGTCCTAAATGAGCATATTTATTTGTCTTATTGTCAAAATCTCTCAAATGTATATAAGTTATTCTATTTTTTGATTTTTCATATTCTTCAAACACATTATATCCCTCAAGAAAGGCATTTGATAAATCAAATATTATATTTATGTTTTTTTCTTCTTGCATTAGATTAAAACAATCAACAGGACTTTCAGCATAAGTTTTTCTTTCATTTTCCATTAGCAATTTTATATTTCTTTTTTCAGCCTTTTCACATAATCTCTTTAAATTTTCTTTTATTTCGTTTTCATCAATATTTCTACCTAAATTAGAAAATATTCTTATATACTCACTCTCAAATATGTCACAAATATCTAAATAAATATCAAATAATTCCATTTTTCTTTCATATGGTATCGGTTTCTTTCCAACTGGGCTATCTAATGTTATAACTTTTATATTTTCTCTATCCAAAATTTTCTTAAAATTTATTAACTCCTCTTTTGAAAATTCCCACAAATACTTATCATCAATTTTTCTTAATTCAATATTTGAAATATTTGCTTTTTTTAAACTATCTATTTGTTCTTCAATAGATGTTCCTATTTCATCTGCAACTACTGCCAATCTCATATTTTATTCCTCCTCTAACATTTTTAAAATTTCTTCTACCTTAGTATTTACACCATATTTTATTTTTTTTATTTTCACCTCTTTCATTATTTTTTCATTTAATCTACTTTTGCAATCTAAAATTATTTTTTCACTTGTTTTTCTTTTTCTTATCCAGGGCTTTCGTAAAGATTCTGTATCATTTGGTGTAAAATTAGTTATTTCTAACAATTTTTTTTCTTCAACTTCTGACATTTCTAAAACTTCTAATTCTTTTGTATTTATATCAAATCTTGGATATATTATATAATCAAGTTTTGTTCTTGCTTTCATTTCTGTATAATCAAAAACTTTTGCAACATCAGTTAATGGAGTATTACAATCAATGTTATTTTCAGCTTCTTCATAATTAAGTTTTTTTCTTCTTTCTAGTATTTTATTATCTATAAAATACTGATTTAATCTATTATTATTTTTTACCGTTCCCATTGCATAAGTAACAGCTTGTGGAAAATAATCCATTTGTAAATTTTCATTTACAAACACTCTATCATTTGAAAGAAATCCTTTTATTTCATTCAATTCTAATAATTTAACTGCTAAAGTTGTTTTTCCACTTCCACTTGTCCCTAATATCATAATTCCTTTATTATGTATTTCTAGTGCAGTACCATGCATAAAGAAATATCCTTTATCTTCTTTCTCTCTTAAATATAATTCTCTTATTATTCTAACAATCCAATTTGCTGAAGTTTCTGTGTTTTCTTTTACTATTATTTTGTAATTTTTCTCATCAATTTTATTTCCTATGTATTCTTGTGTATCAACTAAATAATAATACTCATTATTTAGTTTCACTTCTTTATGTTTTTGGTTTTTAAAACTATCATAAATAATACCTATACTATCATTTATTAAATTTAGCATTTCAAAAAACTTTTTTGAATCTACTATATATTCAATTGTTATTGTTTTTTCTGTATTTTTTTCAAAGGTTATTATTGATTCGTTAATTTTCTTTATAACCTTTTCATAATTTTTCTCATCTACCTTAATATTAAAATTAATATCAGGCAAATTGCATTCTATATTTTTCATATTTCAATTTCATCTCCATCATAAACATCTTTAATTCTGTTCTTTTCTATGCATTTAGATAATATTGTCATTTTATAATGATGTTCCTTTTCAGTTCCGTCTTTTGATAATCCACCTAATTTAACATTAGGTTTCATTATTTCCCCATGAAAGTCTGAGCCACCACTTATTAGTATATTTTCTCTTTTGGCTAACTTTAAATATCTCTTTATATCACTTAATGTATGTTTAGAATTAAATATTTCTATTCCATCTATTCCAGCATTTTTAAACATTCCAAATATATCCTCTATATTAACTCCATATGTTCTTTCTAATGAAATTGGATGTGCCAAAACAGCATATCCTCCTGCCAAATGTATTGTATTAATTGCTTGTTCTAAAGGTGCAGTTGCAGGTGTCTTTAAGTCCATATATTTAAAATAATGGTCAAATGCATATTGAGTATTTGGAATAATTCCCCCTTTAGTCAACAATCTTGCTATCGTAGTTTGTCCAACAAAATTTTTAGCTGTTAATAGTTTTTCAGTTTCATCTTTCGATATAATAATTCCAAATTTTTCTTTCAACTGTTGTATTATCTCTAAATTTCTTAAATTTTTTCTCATTTTCATATTCTGAAGTAATTGTACTAATTCCGTATTATTAACATCAATGTTATAACCTAATATATGCATTTTATAATCATTTTTTTCACAAGATATTTCAACACCAGGAATATATACTAATCCTCTTTTATCTACATTTTCCATTGCTTTTATGCTTTCTATATTATCATGGTCTGTAATTGAAAATATATCTATTCCACACTGTCTTACTTTTGATACAATTTCTTCTACAGAATAATCACCATCTGAAAATTTTGAATGTATATGTAAATCATATTTTTTCATTTATAGTCCTCTTTCTAAAAAAAGATACAAATAAAAAACTCTACAAGCTATTTATTTGTATCCTTTGTGGTTTACTTTATTATACTTTAGTATAACCATTAACTTCTTTCTGTAATCTTGTACTTATTTCTTTTGAATTGTTATATAAATATCTACACAAATTAGTTCTAAACAATGCAAATTCTAGTAAGCCTTTTTTTTCGTAATCATCATTATATTGCTTATAACCAAATGGGCTACTTACAATTTGAATTAAATATAATTGTGCTGCATATTTTAAATCATACTCATTTAATTGCACATATTTTGCAAATTCTTTAACATATTCAACTAATGTATCTATATTTAACTCTCCATTTTTTGCTTCTTCATCAATATAACTATATGATCTCAATACTTCCCAAATTATTGGTAGTTTTTTTGCTGTTTCAAAATCAATTACAGTTGTCTTACTATTGTCATTATAAATTAATTGTTGAACACTATAATCTCCATGGCTATTCATTATTGTCATCTTTTTAATTATTTCAAAATCAAAATTGTTTAGCAAATCCTTTGACATATTTATTTTGTCTTGTAGATCTTTTTCAAATTTTTCTCTATATGGATTATCTAGATTTAATTTATTTATTAAATCTTCCATTTTTATTATTCCATTTTCTAAACTTTCTTTTGAAAACCATTTTTCTATTATTCCATCTTCCTCTAAACCTTCGTAATCCTTCAATTCTTTTGTCATTTTTCCTAATATTTTTGCACTCTCAATTGTCTTTTGATAATCACCTGTATTATTTTCCATTGTATATCCATCTATACACTCTTGTAAAATTATTATTCTATTTTCAAACTTAATATAAAAACTATTTTGTCTTGATTTTATATAAACAGGAACATTTATTCCTCTTCCTTTTAAAAAGTTAATTATATTGGTTTCTTTTATTACTGATTCTTCTGTTCTTCCTTGGCTAAATTCCTTTAAAATATATACTTTGTCATTGGATTTGATTTTAAATATATTTGCTGTGCCTCTATTTATTTTTTCAATATCCATTATTTCTATGCCATAATTTTTATTTATCAAATCCTTTATAATCTGCTCATTTAAATTAGATTTTTGAATTCCCATTATCTTTCTTCCTCCAATTCTTTTTCTTTTAACATTTTTATAACAAAATCGCCTGACGGTGCTATTTCTCCTTTATTATATAAACAAACATATTCATCTAGTGAAATCCATTTTGACTCAATTACTTCTCCATCATTATAACAAATATCTCTTTTTGCTATATCTCTTTTAAATTTCCATACATCCCTAAAATAATTTTTTTGCTGTATTGTCCCTAAAAATTTTCCTTCTTCTTGTGTAAAGTCAATTCCAATTTCTTCTTTTATTTCTCTTATTGTAGCATCTATGGAACTTTCTCCTGCTTTTGCAGAGCCTCCTGTGCATTCCCATAATCCTGGATATAACTTTTTGTTTTTATTTCTTCTAGTTATTAAAATTTGTTTATTAGAATTTTCAACAATTCCAGTAACAACAATGTGATATTCTCCATTTTTTAGTCGTTCATCACTATCTCTTTGTATTGTCTTATTTGTTCTATTTCTAAATTTATCGTAAACATCCCAGTATTCACTCATTAAAATTCTCCGTTCTTTATTTTTTCTAATTCTTCTTCTGCTTTTTTTACAAAATAATTGGAATTATCAAATGGAATGTTTGTATTATTTATCTCTTTCTTTAATTTTTCTACTGTCCTATATTCCTTGTTAGTTTCTGCCTCAATTAAGATATTATTTTCAGACAGTATTTTTACTATAATTTTAAAGTCTCCTTTATAATATGAGAAGTGTTTTTCTTTTATGGTCATGATTTCCTTATATCCTATGCAATCAAATATATTTTTCGCATCTTGAATATTTAACACTTCACAATTTATAGCATCCTGTTGCAGAATTTCTCCTTTTTCATTAATTTTCTTATGTTTAAAAGTAATTTTCATTTTATGTTTGTTACTTGAAATCCCTTGAAATTCCCTTAATATAATTGCTCTGCTTAAACTCTCTCTTGTTGTGACTTTAAATATATCTATATCTTTGGGTATCATAAAAATATCTTTTGCATAATATTCATTATTTAAGATAAATTTATCTTTAGCTAATATTTTCTTTAGCTCAACTTCAGAACATTGTACTCTTACTGTAATTTCATTTTCTTCTTTAAATCCCATAACTATATTCCTTTTCTTTTTTCTTAAATTATAACATAAAGCAACATTTTTTACCACATTTTAACATTTTTATTAAAAATTTCTTTTTATAATTTCTATTAACTTTTCTAATTCGTAACTATTGTTACTTGGAATTTCTATTATAGTTTTATTTTCTGATAAACTTTTTTTATTACATTCAATATATTCATTTAATGCTTTTCGTGTTATAAAGAACATTTCTTGTCCTTGGCTATTTTTTATCACAAATAATGGTGGCATACTTATATCTGTTCTTCTTACTTCTTGTCTTCTTAATTCTTCTGCAATTGCTTTCAAAAATTTGTAATCTTCAATTTGCATTTGAGTATTTTCTTTTATTTTTAAATATGATTCAATCTCTATTAATATTTTTTCATTAAATTCCTTATTTTCATTAGTAGTATTTTCTTCAATTTCATTAAGTTTTTCTAGTATTTCTTTTTCATCTTTTAAAATTTCTAAACTATTTTCTCCTCTTATTTTTTTTGCCTTATTTATAATTTGCTCAATACTCATTTTCTTTTCCTCACAATCTTTATTTATTTTTATGGTTATAATACATATTTAAAAATGAATTTCAAAATTTTATTATTTGATTTTGATATTTTATCTTCATATTTTTTCTTTAAATTATCACTTATGTATGCAATTAATACCAATATTATCATAAGAATAAAAATTATTAATGTTTCTTTATAAATTTCTTCATTTGTCATAGTATTCCAATGTTCCAACAATTGAAAAGACATCATCTTCATGCCACCTCTTTCTATAAAATTCTTTTAAACAATTTAGTTTTCAACCATATACACATATTTTTACTAAATATGTATATTTTTTTATACTATGTCAAAAATATTTTTGGTCAACTTAACCACATTATAACATAAAATTTGTAATAAAATCAATATAATTGTAATATTTAGGAGATTTTGTTGTGAGAAAGTATGAAGGAAAATCAAATGTTTCGGGAGAGTTTATTGAAAGAATTCTTCGAGAAAAAAATATGACTAAAGAAGATTTATGTAGAAAACTACAATTAAATGGAATTAATATTGATAGATGGCATTTATATAAAATTATAAATGGCAAGGTAATTTTAAAAGATTTTGAATTAATCATTATACTTAACATTTTAGATGTAGACTTTAATAACTTAAAAGATCTTATAAAAAAATAAAATAAGAGAGAAACTAAAATTATACATTTCTCTCTTATTTTTATTTTTCAAAACTAACTATAACTTGTAATTTGACTAACTATTTTTTATTTTATTACCTATAAAACATCCAATTATTGATAATATAAGATATATAAATATAAATATCAGAACTGAGTCATTATAAAATATAAACATTGTTGGAATAAATAATAAAACTAACAATATTGACACCATTATTTTTAAGCCATACTTTTTACAAAATAGCACTGATATTATCAATGAGTACAACGGATAAACAATCCATAAATCACTCAAAAAAGTATAATTTGTACTTTCGGGTACTATTTTGTTAATAATTGGTATTATATTATATATAACTAAGGTTAATAATATAAATTTAATAATATCTTTTTTCATATAATCCTCACTTTCAAATTACTATATATCTACCTATTTGCAAAATTGTAATTTATATGTTTTGAAAATTTATTTTATTGAAAAATAAGCGGTTCAATA
>OLSQ01000590.1_pt1 | contig 34786 bp, 31 predicted proteins | sample 1672561 | NCBI WGS metagenome assembly OLSQ01 (sample SAMEA3136699, study PRJEB25190) | human gut metagenome | biome: human gut; feature: human-associated habitat; material: faeces | place: Austria | collected 2013
GGGTGCTCTTGGCGATAGGTGGCATGGAAATAACCAGCCTCCGCCGGAATCTCCTCGACAGCATATGAAAGATTCCGAAAATACAGTGTTAATGTATCCCTTGCATCATTCTCGTATAATAATGTTACTTGTTTCGACTTTTCTATCAGTTGTAAAATACATTCATAATATATTTTCTTATTTTTGCAACATAATGGATTAAAGAACTTGTCATAATCCGGATTTTCAAATAGTATCACTGAGCACCTCTCTACGAAAATATCACCTTTACAACTAGTTTTATTTACGCCACCGCATTCGCATTAATCCGGTCAATTACCTTTCTGATTCCCATCCATACCGTCATATCGGTAAATATCTCTGCCACACTGCCCTTGTCAGTAAACGGTGACTCCTGAAGTACCGACAAATCTTTCAGCATACCGTTATGCACGATATACTCAACGATCTGATTCACAAAATAAATCTGTCTGCTATCGAGGTTTGTGTCATTTAGGAACTCTGAAAAGGCTTCTTTTGCTGCATTCATATCAAGCCCTACAATCTCACGTACAAACTCGCCCAATGGCTTATGACCATATTCTTTTTCATAGTCATCCTTCGAGCCAACTTCTTTCCAAAGTATTTGCTCCAGGTTTTCTATATCTACCTCTGTAAGTGGCTGATTTGTTTTAAGTTTCGCGATTGCAATATTGTCCTGATGCTGACGGACATAAAACTCTGCCTTTGCCTTATAATTTTTCAATTCATCATTTTCAAGTTCAGACTCATTCCACTCTGTAGACAGAATTTCATCTGTAAAATTTGTATCGTATTTTATGGTATTGTTCTTAGGCAAATATTTCATAAGATTACGAAGGCTTACCCTGATATGCTCAAATTCATCAATTCCGGCATCAATTTGTATGAAGAATCTTATTTATTTTCGTCATTTAACGACTAATAATTTAATTAAATTTTATATGTTATTATCGTCAAAGTCAAGTTCAATTTCGTCATTTTAATCAGAATGACGAAATTGCGTTTTATTTTGACATAATTAGAAAAAACCTGCCGGAACGCATATTTATCCCGCAGGCTTCTTCTATTCATTATTTAGTTTCCAACAATAATTTCCATAACTTTATCATTCTGGTCCAAGTAAAATCTTAATCCTATGTCATCCTCATTATAGAAATCTAAGAGGCTTTAGCAAGAAGTTCCAGTCCTGCAGCTCTGTGGATCGCACCATCTACACCACCTCCTCCAAGAAGAGAGTTATTTGCTGCATTCACAATTGTCTGCACATCTGTTACTTTTGTTATGTCACCTTTTATCGTCTTAATCAAATACATTGTTTAATATTCCTTTTCTATCTCGCCATCTATTCCATACATCTTCTTGAATGCATCAAGGTCTGCCTGGTTCTTAATCAGCATAACCTCTTCTATCTTACCTGTATGAATGTCCTTAAAACCAGCTACCTGCTCACCATTACATATGCTCACCTTGATTACTGGTTTCTTATTTTCCTTATCATACGTCTTTATAACTGTCTTTTTCCTAAATATTCCCACTCTGAGCACCTTCTTTTGACTTTGCCATCAATATAAGTTTTTCAAAGGACTGTGCAAAACGTACATCATCTTCTTCTGTACGCTTTCTCGGTCCCTTCATATGATTCTTGCGAGAACTGCGTCTTGCTTTCTTGTTAAGATGACGCTCCATAAGCATCTGGTCAATATTCTCATTCGTGTACCACTTGCCGGATTGGTGAATAGCATATGCACCTTTTCCAAGAGCCATCGCAGCGACACCATAATCCTGCGATACTACGACATCCCCTTTATGGCAAATGCTAATCAGCTTATAATCTACTGCATCTGCTCCTGCACCTACTACAATTACTTCACTATAATCAGAATACAAAATATGATTCGTATCACACAGCAATGTGGTGGAAATATTATATTTTTCTGCTATTTTCTCTACAATGTCTACTACCGGACACGCATCTGCATCTACAAATATCTGCATTTTTCTCATCAAATCCACTTTCTTCAGTTGTAATTAACTGGCGTTCGTACTTCTATAAGATTTCCTGATGGATCATAAAATCTCACCATCTTTTGTCCTCCATCCAACTCCGTCAATTTAGTCTGAAACCTCCCAAAAATATCACTTGAAGTAAGTTTATTTACCAACCCCTCAATATCATTGTCTTCAAAGTAAAGTTCGGTCATATTATTGAATGGTGTTGTAAAGCCTCCAATCACATCTGCCCATACTTTTGCATCTTGTAATACCAGTCCTTCAGACAATATTGTATTGCCTTCCTGTTTCATAATTACCTGCAATCCAAACATTTCATGATAAAAACGAATAGCTTCTTCCATATCATCAACTACTATCAAAACATTTTTTAATTTCATGATTTCTTTTCCTGCCTCTCTAGTTCTTTTTGAATCCATGTCATAATTACATCCACAAGATAGTCCTGTTGCACTTGGCTTAGTTCCTTGCCCAGTTGCATTTATGCCACTTTCGGATACGCTCCCTACAGCATGTTGCTGTTGCGTGTTGAGCAATAAATACCGGATGAAACCATAAGAAAATATACTCTTGTATTCAAACAAAATTTCACTTATCGCAATCCCTCCAGAATTTCTAGCAAATCTTTTTCATTTTTAGATTTTATCTACTCAAAATTATATTTTAAACTACTATACCCCGAATTCATATTTACAACTGATCATACTTCGTTGAACTTCCCTTTGCCTTTTCCACAGGATATTTTTCCTCATTCTGTGCCATCTTCATATTGATGATTTCATCTGTATCCAATCCCAGCTTGTCCAACAGATTTTGGCTGTAAATCATGACATCCGCCAATTCTTCTTTAACATGCTGCAAATCATATTCCTCATCATTCCACTGAAAACACTCCAAAAGTTCAGCAGCCTCAATCACAATTGATTTTGCAAGATTTTCCGGAGAATGGAACGAATCCCAGTCTCTGTCCTCTGTAAATTTTCGAATTCGATCTATTGTTTCCTGTTTCATCTTCAAATCTCTCCTATTATCGATGATATATATTTTCTCAAATTATTATCACAAATGTACAAATATGTCCCCTTAATCCCTCTCGTCATAAGTACATAATAAATATGCTTTATGTATTCTAACAATTCTTCCTTCGAAGCTGTCCTTTTACCATTTTGATCATAATAATTTTCAGGTCTAACTATTATTTCTTTGCTTTTTGGATCATAGCCAATCTCATTTCCCATAATTACAAATCCAAAATTCAGATCAAAACCTTGTATTGTATGAATACATCCAACTTGCTTATCGGCACCTTCAGAAAGCACCCAGTTTTCTAATCTATAATTCCACTGTTTTTTTACGCCATCTAATTCCATATCGTAAAGAGACTTATTCTTTTTACTCTTCCACTCCCAAGCATATCCCGCAATCATACGTGATAAAGTAAATTTAGCTTCCATTTTCTGCTGAAGATCGTTAAATCTTTTAAAATCACCTATTACTTTGAACTCATAATTTTCCAAGCAAGTTACTTGATTACATTTTCCAGAAAGAATACTATTCACTAAATTAATATAATCATTTCCACCATTTACTCTCATCTGTGTAAGTAAACTATAATATGTGACTAATCTGCGGTTCTGTTCCAATTTCATTTTTTCATCAAATCGCTCTCTATTAATTCCAGATGGCCCAACCACCTGCATTTTATCATAAAACAAAATTGGGCAGTCACACTGTTGCATAATCCAATCGAGTTCGTCACTTTTGGTCGTCAAACCTAAAGTCTTACAATTTGCCTTAAAACTAGCTCTATTAACAATATTTTTATATTGGTGCAATCTGTGTGCTTCATCAACAAGTAAAATATCGTAATGTTGCTTTACAATATCTGAAGGTCCAATTACATCTGCCGCTTTTAATCCGTAAATGCTCCGAAACACCTTAGATAACGTTTTTCGCAAGGATGTAGGAGGAACAACAAATCCTATTTTCTTATCCTTATATTCTTCACTATCTCGAAGTAACTTCATAATATAAATTGCTACAATAGTTTTTCCACTTCCAGGCATACCCTTAACAACAATTGCCTGATGTAAATTCTGTTTAATTCTCTGCGTTATTTTATCAACTGCATCTCTCTGATCATCATTCAGTTCCTTAAAAGGACTATATTTAAATAAGTCTGAGTTTTCTATTTCTTCAATTGAATGCTTAACTAATTTTTCTCGTTGTAATCTACGCCAAAGAATATGAAAATCCACATCATATTTTTCTTTGTCAAAATACTCCTTATCTGCAATTCCAGCATTTTTATTTGTAACGACAAATTTTTCATCTGCAACAATATACTGAATAAGTTTTGACTCATAATCAAAAGTTACCGACTGATTAAACTGTTTTGAATAGATAAAATGTACTTTATCAAATATGGATTTTTCAATAGACATATGGTGCTGGTTCATACGTGTTTTAACATGATTTGATTCACCAATATAAGCCTGTTTTCCATTTTCTAAAATATAGAGCATTGGCCAATTTGTAAGATATTCTTCTGTTCCATATTCTTGATTTTTAAAATCGCCCTCAGTAATTTTAAACATACATCAATCCATCTCTTCCCGAAATTTTGTTGGCTTTGCGATTTTTTCTCTGTACCATCATTTTAAGTCAAAGTATTTCCGTATTTATACGCTTAAAAGTGACACATAACCACATTCCTCTAAGAAATTCTTTTAAAAAATCAGCTCAAACTAATTCTTTCTAGTTATATTCAAATATATCAGCTCCACCCTTTCCACATATCCGGCTGATACCCAAGTGTAGACTGCTTACCATTTCGAACTACCAGCGTTTTGATTACCTGTGGATTCTCAAGTACCTTTTCGAGCTTATCCTCATCTGCAATATACTTAATCAGGGCAAGCAGATCCTTATCTTTTCCATCCCAATTGACCATATTCTCTAATCCGCCATTTGCCTGAGCTACGGAATTAAATTCTCCTTTACTCATGCCCTTTTCTTTCATATCAATGAACTGATACTTTATGCCCCGTTCTTTGAAAAAACGTTCTGCCTTCTTCGTATCATTACATTTCTTTGTTCCAAATATCTGTATATTCATAGTTATCTCTCCATAATAAACACTATATTTCATAAGCAATCCTGAAATAATCCAAATACGTCTTATATTTATCCTGTGCCACCAGACAGGTATCTGTCAGATACCCTTTTTCATGATTCCATTCTTTCAAACCACGATAATAGAACATCTTCAGATTATCCTCAATAATAAACGGAACAATATTGTATTTCAAGCACTCCTTGAACATAATCAATCGCCCAACACGCCCGTTACCATCCTGAAAAGGATGAATCCGTTCAAATTTCACGTGAAAATCCAAAATATCTTCAAAAGTCTTTTGTTCCTTATGATTGTACTCTGTCAGCAATTCCTTTATCCTATTTGCAACTTCTTCTGGAAGTGTAGTATCCATACCACCAACTTCATTTGGGAGTTTCTTATAAGCGCCGACGGCGAACCAATCTTTTCTGGAATCACTGGTGCCATTTTTCAGAATCAGATGCAGCTCCTTGATAAATTTTTCCGTCAACGTTGCTTTTGCATGATCAATAATCATATCAATGCAACGGAAATGATTTGCAGTTTCAATCACATCATCCACATTGAGCACTTCATTCTCTACACCTATGGTGTTTGTCTCAAATATATATCGTGTCTGCTCATGTGTCAGACGACTGCCTTCGATATGGTTTGAATTATAAGTCAGATCAATCTGTGTCTTATGATAAATCCCCCCCGAGTATTTATTTGCCTTCTCCTCCTGCAAAATATCCAGTAATGTCGTCGGCTGTTCTTTCTTCTTGTTGGAACGCTCCGGTTTTTCTGCATTTTCCGGAATGTTCCATGTCTTCCCTGTAAGAAATGCTCCCGGCACACGTTCGTGGGCACAATAATTTCTTACACTACGTTCAGAGATGTCCCACTTTTTCGCCATTTCAGTAACTGAAAGGTATCGCATCTGCTGTCCTCCTTTCATGGTTATGAATTCAAAAATTTCACTTATTATAGTTAGTATACCACATTATCGGCAATAAATACATATATTCTTATTTGTTATAGTTTATTTTTGCCGATGCAGAAAATATTTTTTCTTAAGACTTTTGAGCGTCGCAGCCTCCATGCCGCCGTCGCTTGCGCCAACAAAAACCGGTTTTGTTATACCATCTTTTTTCCACTCAATACATATCGGAAGTTTCCTCCGCCAACCGTAATCGTTTCGTATGTATGAGATGCTGTAAATCGTTTCAAATCTTCTGTATATGACATGTACAATTCCCCTTTCATACCTCTAAATTCCATCCGATACTTCATCATCGCAAATCGAGTAGGAGAAAATTCCTCTTGATGAGGAATTTTCGACCTCTCACACCACCGTGCGTACCGTTCGGTACACGGCGGTTCAATCAACTTAACATTTAACAAACCTCTCGGTATAGTAGTCATACATTGAGATCAAGCCAAATGAGGCTAGTCTCTTATTGGTAATTACATAGTTTAGCGCACCTTCACTTAATCGAGCTACCCGTGCACCACTGTATGCTATTGCATAAGCCTTCTTACTATACATTCCTAACTTCATTAGGTTTTGCGCACGATTTTGTGGGGTTTTCCAATGCACCCAGATACACATACGCAATCTTCTACGAATTAGCGCATCCATATCTTTGCATAACCACTTCATATAACCGATTTCGAAATAATTGATCCATCCACGGGTTAGCTGGTTAAGTTTTTCAATCTTATAGCGATTGCTGACACTCCAGTTTCTTCTCGTGAGCCATTTCATTTTCGTTTTGAGCTTAGCTATTGATTTTGCATGTGGTCTTGCCTTGTATTGTTGTGCTTGCGTGTCGAAAAAGAATCCAAAACCAAGATATTTAAGTCCATCTGGTCTGTCTACTTTGCTTTTAGTCATGTTGACCTTAAGTCCTAGTTTCTCTTCAATAAATCGTGAGATATTCCTCATAACTCGATTGGCAGACATTTCACTTCTGACCATAATGATACAGTCGTCTGCGTAACGTACAAAGTTTAGCCCTCTGGTCTCCATTTCCATATCTAGTTCATTCAGCATAATATTCGCCAGAAGAGGCGAAAGGTTTCCACCTTGTGGTGTTCCCACTATAGAATCCTCATACTCATCGTCAATCATGATTCCACTGACAAGATATTTTCTAACGATAGAGATGACGTCTCCATCTTTGATAGTTCTACCGATAATGGTCATAAGTTTGTCATGATTCACTGTGTCAAAGAACTTTTCCAAGTCAATGTCTACAATCCAATCATTACCATCATTCATCATGTCTAACGCTGTTAGGATTGCTTGCTGTGCACATCTATTTGGTCTAAATCCATAACTGTGGGCATGGAATTGTTCCTCGTAGATTGGTGTAAGTACCTGTGCAATGGCCTGTTGTACAAATCTGTCTGTTACTGTTGGTACTCCTAGGTTTCTGACACCGCCATCGGGCTTTGGTATCTCCACTCTTCGTACTGGCTGAGGCTTATACTTTCTTGTCCTCAACTGTTCCTTGATGATTTCGCCTTTCTTTACAAGGTGTTCTTTAAGTTCTGTGTATTTCATTCCGTCCACACCCTCTGCACCTTTATTTCGTACGACTTGCAGATATGCTCTGTTGAGGTTATCGCTAGAAAGTATCTGCTCCATTAGACTACTTGTGTTCATGCGTTCTTTCCTTTCCGTCTCGCTTGATTTGACCACCTTTTACCCGATTGGTTACGGCAGATGTTGCCATTTCTGCAATACGAGATATACTCAAACTTATTGATTGTTCGCCCCTTCGCTCCATTTTCATTACAGAAACTTCTTCACTACTATGGGTTCTGCTGACTTCTCACAGTTCGTTGTTACTAGGCAAATGAAACCTCTGTGAGACCTCCACGCTTAAGGTGCACGCTCTTTCTCCTCATAAATCCGCCGCATTTACTCTGCTTCTACAAATGTGGTAGTTATTAGACTTTACTGTCTTTCGCCAGTTTATCTCTCGAAGCCTAGCCTCATATGCGATTTCTGTCCGTCGGACCAAGAATTTGCCTACAGCTTCCTTCAGATTCCACCTCACGATGGACACCCTTGCTGTTCAACTATACATTTCCCACTACCTGGGCATGTTCAGGACTTTCACCTGCGAGAGCGCGCCCATGGCGCGCAAACGAAACGTGCGCCGCTAGGCGCACTCACAGAAAAGAAGATGTCTTACGACATCCTCTTTTTTATGTGATGCAATATTTTTACTTTTTCTGCCTTGAAGTGGCATTGGCATTAACAACGGTCTTCATATGATCGTATGTCGGATAGGTGGCCCGCAAAAACAGCGATTGACGTTTCATTGCAGCACCTTTCGTGCCTTTTTTCCCAAGAACGATCATCTGATACTCCACACCGATCAGCTTGTCGTCCTTATCGTAGAGCATGATATAGCAGACACCCTTCACGCCATCATTAAATTTGTTTTTCAAATTCACATTATAGTGTATGGTGCCATCTTGTTCCTTCTCATCACTGATCGTTGCCTTTACTTTTTTCGATACATCCTTATACACGGTCACCGGATAGCTCTCCAGATATGTCACCTTAGCAGTACAGGAAGCTGCATCGATCTGTTTTCTGTATTTTCCAACATAAATACTGGTGTAAGACGTTTTTTTCGCACACATGTCAAAGGATTTGAGTTCCTTTTTATCTTCCTCAAGTACATTGCCATCTGCATCCTTTAAAGTATAACTGATCTCGACCTTTTCAAACACCTTGTTGGCATGATTCTCGACCACAAATGTGATCTTCGACGGAGACAGCTGCTTTACCTTTACCGGCATATCCAGCTTCTTTACGGTAACATTGACTTTCTCTGTGCCGTTATTCGTCTTAACCGTAACTGTAGATTTTCCGGTTTTTTCTGCAACCATCTCGACTTCTGAGGATGAGCCGTGCCGCTTACTTTGGCCAGCCTCTACAACCCCACTTTTTGTCGAAGTGACATTGGATACAATCCCATGGGCGCGGTAGTATGATGTCTCGCCAACATACATGGTCACGTTTGTGGCAGCTGCCTGTGCCGGTACCGTCGGCAGTACAGTGAGTACCATCACGAATGCCAGACATGCAGTCAGCAGACGCTTCATTTTGTTTGTCAAATGTTTCATCATTATTTCTCCTCCTTTATCATTTTATATATTTTTAAATCCATCTCAGACTGCCTCTGTCCCCGTCAGATCCAGTGTTGCGCGCCGCATATGTGTGGCAGCTTCTCCACGAGCTGTCTCAGATCCAGATCCTGTGCATGTTCCAGCGTGCGCAGCATACACCTGCCCGGCGCCGGCACACGCCGTGCGAACAACAGGCTGCCCATCAGCTTTTTCAGAGGGATCTGCCACGAAGTAACCGCGGATTCTTCCTCAATGACAAAGCCCACACGCGTAAATAGCTGCTCCAGACCATCCATCTGTGGCGAAAATGCCGCCGTGACGTATGTCAGCATCCCATCCATCGCAGACTCCATCTCCTCCAATAATTCCACCAGTGCCATTCCAAATGCCATTCCTGCCTTGATCTCCTCCACTGCCTCACCCGTCAGCAGCGGAGCCGCATAATCTGCCTCATCCGGCTGTGACTGCCACTCCTGCATTTTCCTCTCGAGCGCTGTCATCCACCGGGTAATCTCCCGCGCCGACTTCTTGGACAAGTCACACTGACGTCCGCCATATTTGTTTCCGACCTCATCCGTGCGCTGTCCTCCGAAGCTGGATGCCTTTTCCGGTGTCGCATGGATGTCATGGGTGTGTCCCATCTGATTCATCACACCATGGGCATCCGACTCCATGCCCATCAGCATCGCACCGTAATGCTCCTCGTCGCCCTCCTTGTACATCGAATAAGTATGAATTTTGGTTTCATCCCAGATATTCCCTTCATCATAAAATGCAGTGACATCTTTCGTGTAAAGCAGATAGTCATATGTCCTCTCTGAAAGAATGGTATTTCAATCCTAATTGCACCATTCATAAAAGCAAATGATTTCTCGTGTGCCTCCATTATAATTTTTCCTTCGTATGCTTATATGGTCTGTTAATCATGTGACTCAATGACCAGAAGACTTCCTCTAGTCAGTTCAATAACTGCTTTTTCGTCCACTATCTCATTACTGATTCCCAGAGAATTGAATCCGCCCATCGTATAATCAGACAATGGGTATTTGAAGCCCCGCAGTGTAATCCCCTGCACATCGCCGCCATATGGGATTAATGAAACATACTTTCCGTATTGTGTTTCCTTTTCCAGTGTCAATGCGTCTTGAATCATGCGGATACGATTGTGTTCATCCAGAAGTTCCATCGCAACCTGTTCCTCTAAGCCAATCCCGAGAAGGCTGATATTTCCCAGCACGTGATCAAGACGGGTTCCGGTTCCTCCAATGATTGTAATAGAATCCGCACCTCTTCGAATACTCTCGCGGATTGCAAACTCCGTATCCGTATCATCTTTTTCCGGATTCAGGGTACAAAAATCAATCGCTTTATTCTGTTGAAAAAAGGCAAGTATTTTTTCATCTGCCGAATCAAAATCTCCGATAATAATATCCGGTGTAACGGCCGCAGCATATAATGCATTCATGCCGGAATCCGCTGCAAGAATACGGTCATATTCCCCTTGTCCAACTACTTTCGTGACGAACTCTTTGTTTAATGAACCGCCTGATACAATCAAAAACTTCATATCCATTTCACTTTCTTTTACATCACTTCAAGAAACTTTGCAACGTTTTCCTGAATATTTCCATTGAATACCGCAGAACCTGCAACAATAATATTGGCTCCGGCATCCATCACTTCCTCCACATTCGAAAGATTGATGCCACCATCTACCTCGATATCCACTTTCAGTTCCTGTTCCTCGATCAGTTTCTTTACTTCCCGTACTTTATCGATCGTATAAGGAATCAGCCGCTGTCCACCAAATCCCGGATTGACCGTCATGATCAGCACCATATCTACTTTCGGCAGGACATGACGGATCATCTCTACCGGTGTCGCCGGATTAAGGGCAACACCTGCTAAAAGCCCCTGTTCTTTAATTGCCTCAATGGTACGATCAAGATGTTTGCAGGCTTCTGCATGTACTGTAATAATATCAGCTCCTGCTTTTGCAAACTCCGCAATATAACGAATCGGCTCCTCGATCATTAAATGCACATCAAACATCCGCTCTGTACATCCGCGAATGGACTGCATGATCGGGAATCCAAATGAAATGCTTGGCACAAAGCTTCCATCCATGACATCAATGTGTACATAGCCTGCTCCTGCCTGATCCAGCATCTGAACCTGCTCTCCGAGATTTGCAAAATCCGCTGATAAAATTGATGGTGATAAACAGTTCATGACTTCCTCCTAATATTTACGTATATTTTTCATTTCTTCATAAAGCATCACATAATTGTCGTATCGTACCTGACTGATTTTTCCGTCAGCCAGTGCGTTCTTGACACCACAATCCGGCTCACCGATATGGCTGCATCCGATAAATCTGCATTCCGGCTCATATGGCACAAATTCCGGATAGCATGTCCACAGATCTTCTTTTTCAAATCCCGGCAGATCCATAGAACTGAATCCCGGTGTGTCCATGATATAAGTATCCTGGCCGATGGAAATAATCTCAGAATGCCGGGTGGTATGTTTTCCCCTGCCGATCTTATCACTGATAGCTCCGGTCTGCATGCGCACACCTGTCTGCAATTCATTGATCAGTGAGGATTTTCCCACACCGGATGGTCCTGCCACGGTCGTTGTCTTATCCGCAAGCAATGCTTTTAAATTGTCAATATTTTCCCCTGTTTTTACACTTGTAAAGAGAATCTCATATCCTGCCGGTGCATAAATCTGCTGCAGCTTCTCTTTCTCCTCCTCCGATACCAGATCGCATTTATTAAAACATATGGTAACCGGTACCTTCTGGTATTCCATCATACACAAAAAGCGGTCCAGCAGATTGAAATTCGGATCTGGCTTTGCTGCTGCAAAAATCACCAATGCCATATCGATATTTGATACTGCCGGACGAATCAGCTCATTCTTGCGTGGAAGAATCTCCTCCACATTTCCAATGCGTTTCTCCTCGTCGAGAACTACGATTTCCACATTGTCCCCAACCAGTGGTTTTACTTTCCGGTTTCGGAAAACACCTTTTGCCTTACATTCATAAATTCCGGTTCCCACTACGTGTACGTAGTAGAAACCGGAAATTCCTTTTACAATCTTACCCTGCATATATGACCTATTGTTTTGTAAACTTTACACTGTGTGTCTCTGTCTTTGTGGTTGTGTCAGAAAGACCTTCCTCATCCACGGTCTCGATGGTCCATGTAATGGTTACTTTACCGGATGCACAATCCATATCACTGGCTGAGATTGTCAATGAACCGGATACATCTTCATCTCCTCCATCGTAGGAAACTCCATCGCTTCCTGTCAGACTGTAGGATGCGCTGACAGCGCCTTCCGGAGCTGCATAAGTCTTTGAAAAACTGTAGCTTACTTCTTCCGGTCCAAGGCTGACAGTAATTGTTACGGTTGTTCCTGCCGGAACGGTCTTTCCGCTGGCAATGCTCTGGGAAATGACTTTTCCTGCTGCAACCGAATCACTATATGCTTCCTTTACTGCAACTTTCAGACCTTCTCCTGTCAGCTTGCTGCTTGCAGCATCTTTTGTATCTCCTAATACCGATGGTACATTTACAGACTTCTGTCCCTGACTGACAACGATTGTTACCGTCGTGCCACTGTCCACGCTGCTTCCGCCTGCCGGTGTCTGGGAAATGACTTTTCCTGCATCCACACTGTCACTGTACTCATAATTCTTTACAACTTTCAGACCTGCATTGTTCAATGCGTTGACTGCATCTTTTTCCAGATATCCCTTTACACTCGGCACAACTACTTTTTCTGCCTCGGAATCTTTGTTGTCATCGGAATAATCTACATTCTGATCTCCAGCTACAATGACATTGACGGTAGAACCTTCAAGTACCTGGGAACCTCCTGCCGGATCCTGTTCAAGAATGGTTCCTGCCGGCTGATCGGATTTCTGCTGTGCAACTTCGAACATGTACAGTCCCTGTGCTTCAAGTGTCTGCTGTGCCTCTTCCTTTGTCTGGCCGCATACTTTTTCTACGACAACCATCTTCTCTGTATCCTGAGAAGCTGTCTGGCTTTCTGTCTGTGTCTCTGTCTGTGTTGTCTGTGACTCGTTTGATTTTCCGGGATTGATCAGTTTCATTGCTCCTACGATCAGATAAATAATTACAATTACAATAACAGCTAATGCAACAATGCCCATAATCGTCATTGCTTTATCCAGCTTTGGATTCAGACCGGATTCCTCTGCATCATCCTCGATATCGTCATCCTCTGCTTCAGGTTCTTCCCTATATGCCGTATATGCCGGAACTTGTTCTGTCTGAATCGGTTCGGTCGGCGCCTCCACAGCTCTCTGGTCTTTGATCTGTTTGATCTCATCCTGGCTGATAATTTTTGTCTTACCATTGTCCACAAGTGGTGCGATCACAACGAAATCCTCGTTTGGCTTCACCAGTGACTTACGCAGATCTGCCAGCAAATCCTCGATTGTCTGATAACGACGATCCGGATTCTTCTGTGTACATTTTAAGATAATCTTCTCCAAACTGATTGGAAGATTGGATGCATAAGTACTCGGCGGTGTGATTTCTTCCTGCAGATGCTGAATGGCAACTGCCACCGTCGTATCTCCATCAAACGGAACACGTCCGGTCACCATCTCATACATGACAATACCGAGCGAATAAATATCACTTCTTCCATCCACAAATCCGTTTCTTGCCTGCTCCGGCGAAGAATAATGAACCGATCCCATAACATCGGAACTGATTGTATTGGACGATGCTGCTCTGGCAATGCCAAAATCGGTAACTTTTACTTTTCCCTCTGTGGAAATAATAATATTCTGTGGTTTGATATCACGATGTGTGATCTGCTTGTTGTGGGCCGCTTCGATTCCGCGTGCTACCTGAATGGCGATACTTACGGATTCTTTAAATGTTAACTGACCCTTTTTCTCAATATAAGTCTTAAGTGTGATGCCCTCCACATATTCCATAACGATGAAATAGAGTCCATCTTCACTTCCTACGTCATATATATTTACAATATTCGGATGCTCAAGTCCTGCTGCAGACTGTGCTTCTGTGCGGAATTTTGCTACAAATGTGCGGTCCTCGGAAAATTCTGTACGCAATACTTTGATTGCTACAAACCGCCCCAACACATGATCTTTTGCTTTGTATACATCGGACATTCCGCCGGCACCGATCTTACTTACAATTTCATATCTATCTGCTAAATACGTACCAACTGTTAACATGCTTTCACCTCATACATAAATGGTTCTATAATCATTACTGTAATGTTGTCCCTGCCTCCGTTCTGGTTGGCAGTCTTTACCAGTAGTTCTGTCTTTTCTTCTATCGAAATATCACAGGAAACAATATTGCGGATCACTTCATCCTCCACCATATTGGTCAGACCATCGGTGCAGATTACAATGCGGTCACCTTCCTGTAATTCCACTTCAAAGAAATCTGCTTCTACATTTTCTTTCGCACCAATTGCCCGGGTAATGATGTTTTTATCCGGATGCTCCCTGGCCGCCGCCACATCAACTTCGCCCAGCCTTACCATCTCCGCTACCAGTGAATGATCTCTGGTCACCTGACGGATATTGTCATTTACAATATAAAGCCGGCTGTCACCGACATTGGCAACATAAAGCTTTCCATCGATAATTGTCGCAACAACAAGAGTCGTACCCATACCTTGTTTCGACTCATCTTCTGCTGCTTCTTCAATTAAAATTTTGTTGGCTGTGTTTATTGCCTTTTTTATAATTGAAACCGGTTCCTCCCCCGGGTCTCTGGATACGGACGCTACCACACGCTGCGTAGTGTACCGCGACGCATAGTCGCCAGCCTTATGGCCACCCATACCATCTGCCACAATATACAAATTCGGCAGATTACCAACTGGGTCATCCGATGCGAAAAAATAATCCTGATTCATTTCTCGCAAGGCGCCGGTATCCGTTATGGAATACGTCTTCATCCGCTTTATCCTTTCTTGCTGTAAAATTAAATGCTACCCCTCTTTGGAAGCGATATATCGCTTACGTAACTGTCCGCAGGCTCCATCAATATCCCTGCCCATTTCTCTTCTTATAGTAACATTTATTCCGTTTTTTTCAAGTTTATTTTTAAAGGCCGCAATCACAGCCGCATTTGACTGCACATAATCACGCTCTTTAATCGGGTTGACCGGAATGAGATTTACATGACAATTCATACCGTGAATTAACTGTGAAAGTTCTCTGGCATCCTCATCCGTGTCGTTGACGCCCCCTACAAGACTGTACTCAAAAGTCACTCTGCGTCCTGTCTTATCAAAATAATAACGACAGGCATCAATCACTTCATGAATGTCATATTTATTGGCAACCGGCATAAGTTCCAGACGTTTCTGCTGGTTGGATGCATGCAGTGACAATGCCAGTGTGATTGCAAGCTGCCGGTCTGCCAGTTCCCGCATTCGTGGCACAATACCACAAGTGGATACGGTGAGGTTTCTCTGGCTGATGTTCAGCCCATTTTCATCCGTCAGCAATTCAATAAATTTCAAAAGATTGTCAAAGTTATCCATCGGCTCGCCAGTTCCCATCACAACAACATTGGAAATCCGTTCTCCGATATCCTTTCCAATCTTATAAATCTGATCCAGCATCTCCGATGGCTTAAGTCCACGCACGAGTCCGTCCAGAGTTGAAGCACAGAAACGACAGCCCATACGACAGCCCACCTGCGAAGAGATGCACACCGAATTGCCATGCTTATAACGCATCAGCACACTCTCTATGACATTGCCATCTTCCAGAAGAAACAGATATTTTCTTGTACCATCAATTTTGGAAATCTGTACTGCCTCCTGATGAAGATCTGTTATGTAACATAACTGTTCTAATTTTTCCCGGAATGCTTTCGAAAGGTTTGTCATCTCGTCAAAAGCATCCACCTGCTTTACGTGCAGCCACTGGTATACCTGCTTTGCACGAAATGCCTTCTCACCGTTTTTCTCAATAAATGCTGTCAGTTCTTCCAAATTGAACGATTTAATATCAATCTTATTATCCATGCATGCTCCTTACCATCTTTGCGAGGAAAAATCCATCACTTCCCACCTCACCGGGATACATCTGTTTCTGTGACACAAGTGAAAAATCCGCATGTTTCTGTAAAAACGTCTCCACGTTCTCTTCATTTTCCGCCCGGTGAATTGTGCAGGTACTGTATACCATGGTTCCACCCGGCTTTACGTATGCACATACAACATCTAATATCTGCTGCTGCATTTGTGCCAGTTCCTGTGCTTTTTTCTCTGTCATTTTATAACGGATATCCGTCTTTCTTCCCATGACTCCCAGACCGGAACAGGGCAGATCACACACAAGAACATCCGCCTTTTCTATGGATGCCTCATCCAGTACCGTGGCATCCATCTGTACTGCCTTCATATTATGCAGACCGGTACGCAAAATATTCTCTTCAATGAGTCCGACTTTATATTCAGTCAGATCTCTTGCCTCTACCATACCGGTACCATCTAATAATTCTGCCATATGTGTGCTTTTGCCGCCCGGTGCTGCACAAACATCAATCACATAATTTCCCGGCTTTGGATCAGCGGCGACCGCTACCATCATGGAGCTGACATCCTGCACATAGAACCATCCATCCTGAAAGCTCTCAAGTCCTGCCAGATAATCAAATCCAGACAGTGCAAAAGCATATGGAATTTCCGGCACTTCCGTCACCGTAACGCCTTCCTCTTCCAGTCTTTTTTTCAGTTCCTGTGGCGTACATTTTTGTAGATTGGTGCGAACGGTAAGTTTTGCTTCTGTGGAAAGTGCCTCCAGAATCTGTGTCGTCCGTTCCTTACCATAATCTTTCTGCCACGTATTTACAATCCATTCCGGAACCGAATAGCAGACACTGGCATTTGGAAATTCAACTATTTTCCACTCTCTGGCAATGCTTCGAAGCACGCCATTGACAAAGCCGGACAGACCGGAAAATCCGCGTTTTCTCGCCAGCTTTACCGCCTCATTACACACGGCAGAATCCGGTACACCGTCCATATACATGATCTGGTAAACACTCAGCCGCATAAGGTTGCGAATCAATGGTTTCATCTTTCGCACCTTTGTCTTTGAAAAATGGTCGATCACATAATCTAACGTGATCTGTTTTTCCACCGTTCCCTCGGTCAGCCTTGTCAGAAATGCGCGTTCCTGCTTTGACAGATACTGATATTTGTCCAGCACATCACGAAGCACCAGATGACTATATTGTCCATCCTCATTGATGGCCATCAGCATTTCTAAGACAAGGGCTCTGGTATTGACGGTATTAGTCACGGTCTCTTCCTCCAAAAAGTAAAATAATTCGAAGTAACTGTAAAATTGCCGCTGCTGCACTTGCCACATAAGTCAGCGCCGCTGCAGTCAGAACTTTTCTTGTATATCCAAGTTCCTGCTCGCCGAGAATTCCCTGCTCACGCAGCATCATCATTGCTCTGCGGGATGCATCAAACTCGACCGGAAGGGTAATGATCTGAAAGATCACTGCGAACGAGAATAATAAAATTCCAAAATTAATAATCATCATGGAAGAACGGCTGTTCATCAACGCACCAATGATAATCACCGGCCATGCCAGTGCCGATCCAAAGTTTGCAATTGGAACGAATGCAGAACGCAGGCGAAGCGGAACATATCCTCTCGCATGCTGAATCGCATGTCCGCACTCATGTGCCGCAACTCCGACGGCTGCAACCGAAGTAGAATTGCAAACCGTATCCGAAAGATTCAATGTTTTATTCGATGGATTATAATGATCGGTCAGGCTGCCAGATACATGGCGCACCTTCACATCATAAATTCCTGCTGCATTCAGAATACGCTGTGCCGCCTGTGCACCGGTCATTCCGGACATGCTGCGGTACTGCGAATATTTATTGAATGTGGTCTTTACCTTTGCAGACGCAATCATGCAGATGATTGCACCGATAATTACAAGAATGTATGTGCTATCCCAATATAAATACATGGCTACTCCTTCCTACTGGCGAAAAAATGTGCCCTCTTCCACTGTATAACCACGCATAAATGCACCTGCATCCATGCGTTTCTTTCCAGCAAGCTGCACTTCAAGCAATGCCAGTTGTCCATCCCCGGTCTGTACGATCAATTCATTTTTTTCTGCCTTCACAATGCAGCCCGGTTCATAATCATTTGCTTCATCTACTACCTTTGCTTTCCATATTTTGAAAGCTTTGTCATCCAGATGTGTATACGCACTCGGCCACGGATTTAATCCACGGATCAGACGCTCAATCTCCACGGCCGGCTTCTTCCAGTCGATATTTCCAAGTTCTTTTGTGATCTTGGAAGTGTGTGTGCTGGCCTCATTATTCTGTGGGGTGAACTGTGCGGTACCTTTCTCAAGCATGTCCATGGTCTCCACACATAATTTTGCCCCGACTTCCGCCAATTTATCAAACAGGCTTCCACCTGTCTCATCCTCCGCAATACGCACTTCGCGTTTTGCGATCATGTCACCGGTGTCAATGCCGGTATCCATACGCATCGTAGTAACACCTGTGATGGCATCTCCGTTGATCACAGCCCACTGAATCGGTGCCGCGCCACGATACTTCGGAAGAAGCGACGCATGAACATTCACACAGCCATATTTGGGCATATCCAGAATATTTTTCGTAAGAATCTGTCCAAATGCCACAACAATAAAAATATCCGCATCAAATTTTTTCAGATATTCTACATTCGCATCCTCGCGGATCTTCTTTGGCTGAAACACTTCAATTCCATGGGAAAGTGCACACTCTTTGACCGGAGGAAACTGCATGGCATTGCCTCTTCCCTTCGGCTTATCCGGCTGCGTCACTACAAGAACCACTTCGTGACCTGCGCGAATGATTTCTTCTAATACCCCCACCGAAAAATCCGGTGTACCCATAAATACTACTCTCATATATTATTCATCATCCTCTTCTTCATATACAACATCATGGAGTTCACCTTCGACTCTTTCTACATAAAGATGACCATCAAGGTGTTCGAACTCATGACACATACAGCGTGCAAACAGCTCGGTTCCTTCCACAATATGCTCCTGCATATCCAAATCATAATATTTTGTCTTTACATAATTTGGCCGTGTCACCTGACCTGCTTTTCCCGGAACACTCAAGCAGCCTTCATCACCGGTCTGCTCTCCGGAAGATTCCAGAATTTCCGGATTGATCATCACATATGGTCCCTGTCCGTCTCCTACATCAATGACTACGATTCTCTTTAAAATGCCAACCTGCGGTGCTGCAAGTCCTACACCATTTGCTTCATACATGGTCTCGATCATGTCCTCTGCTAAAGTACGGATCTTTGGTGTAACCTCTGTGATTGGTCTGCATACCTTGTTCAGAATCGGATCTCCCTGTACGCGAATTGTTCTAAGTGCCATCTTTTACCTCCTAAAAACCACTTGACGGGTTGAAATCAAATTGAATAGTTACGTTTGAAAACGCGTTCGTCTTCTTTCCAAACTGCTCTAAGGCATCCTTGAGTGCCACAAGCGTCTGGTAATCCGCTGCTTTCATATACAAAACTTTGCGGTATATATCATTTACTTTTGCAATCGTCGCATCGGCCGGTCCGACAAGGAGCACCGGCTTTCCACTTCTTTTAATTGCAGACTGTAATTTGTCTGCCATAAGCTGCGCAGTCTGCTGTGCGATCTGCTCATTTTTTCCCATGCAATGCACCAGAAGCATATTCCAGATTGGCGGATAATGCATCATTTTACGATACGCGATCTCATGCTGGTAAAACGCCTCATAGTCCTGCGCCTTTGCCGTCTGAATGGCAAAATGCTCCGGATCGTAAGTCTGGATAACCGCCTGTCCCGGCAACTGTCCACGTCCCGCACGTCCCACCGCCTGTGTTAAAAGCTGGAACGTCCGCTCCGCCGCATGATAATCAGCCACATGCAGTGACATATCTGCCGCAAGGACACCTACGAGCGTGACATTCGGAAAATCATGTCCTTTTACGATCATCTGCGTTCCGATGAGAATGTCTGCCTCCTGATTGGCAAAGGCCTGCAGAATTTTCTCATAGGAATCTTTGGTGCGTGTCGTATCAAAATCCATACGCAGCACCCGTGCCTTAGGAAATCTCTGTTTTACGAGCATCTCGATTTTCTGCGTTCCCGCTTTAAATCCACCGAGATATTTACTGCCACAGGAAGGACAGACCTTCGGCTGTCTTTCTTCATAACCACAATAATGACAGACCATTCTGCCACCGGCATGCTGACTTAAAGATACATCGCAATGAGGACATTTTACCACATATCCGCAAGCTCTGCATGAAATAAATCCAGAAACACCTCTTCGATTCAAAAAAAGCATCGTCTGCTGCTTCTTTTCCAGGCGTTCCTCCATAAGTTCCTGCAAGCGTTTGCTTAAGATGGAACGGTTTCCATCCCGCAATTCCTGTCGTAAATCTACTACTTCACAGGTTGGAAGTGTCTGATTTTTTACACGTTGTGTCATTTCAAGCAGCTGATATCTGCCTGTTTGCGCCATATAATAACTGTCTATGGACGGTGTGGCGGAACCGAGCACGACCGCCGCATGATTTATCCTTGCGCGTTCGATTGCCACTTCTCTTGCATGATAACGCGGCGATGTCTCACTTTTATATGAATTTTCATGTTCCTCATCAATAATAATCAGCCCCAGCCTTTCAAACGGAGTAAAAAGTGCCGAGCGGGGACCGATCATAATGTCGATCTCCCCCGCCTTTGCACGTTCATACTGATCGTAACGTTCTCCCTGGGAAAGGCGCGAATTCATAATCGATACGCGGTCTCCGAAACGGTTGTAAAAACGCATCACAGTCTGATAGGTCAGCGCAATCTCCGGAATCAGTACGATTGCCTGTCTGCCCGCTGCAAGAACATGTGCGATCAGTTCCATGTACACTTCTGTCTTGCCGCTTCCAGTCACGCCTTTTAAAAGATATGTTTTTGGATGCCCACTGTCCATATCTTCTGTAATCCGATCCACAACCTGTGTCTGATTTTCGTTGAGTGTCAGATGATATCCCTCCTGTGTCAGATGCTGCACCGGATTCCGGTAGCAGGTCGTTGTCTCAATCTGCAGAATCTGCTGTTCCTGCAGATTGCGGATCGTTGCTGCCGACACATTCAGTTTCTGTGTGACCATAGTATAATCGATTTCTTTTTGTGCGATCAGTTCCCGCAACAGACGGGCTTTCGCTTTGTAATGTCTGCTCTCGAACAGTGCAAGTTTCTGCTGCGCCTGCGCCTCATCGAGAAGCAGCTTTACTGTTTTACGCTCTACATGTCTGGTCTGTTTTTTGATTGGGAGAACGGTTTTCAATGCCTGATTCATCGTGGAACCATAATTTTTCCGAATCCATGCTGCCATCTCGATCAGCTGGGATTCCATCGGCACACTTCCCTCATGAATTCCTATGAGCGGACGGATTTTATCCACATCAAATTCAGGTTCTTCCGTTACCTCCACCACATATCCGGTCAATGTGCGTTTTCCAAACGGAATATCCACCTGCACGCCCGGATGAATCTGCTCCTGCAGCTGTGACGGAATTGCATACTGAAATGTTTTATCCAGCTTATCGAGAGAAATATCTACAATGATATTGGCATAGGTCATAGGACACCTTCTTCCAATACTGCGTGAAACAGTCCCTCATACGTATTTTTCGAAGCCTCCACAACATAGGAAGCTCCTGCTTGTTCCAATGCCTCCCTGCTTTTGGGTCCGATGGCATAAAGCCGGGTGCTTTTTTCCAGTTCTTTTATTTCCTGCTGGGATACATCTCCAAACAATCGCTCCACCGACGATGCACAGGTAAAGAGTATTCCGTCATAACCGTAAAATCCATTTTCCAGATTCCATGTACATGCTTTATTCTCATATACATTCAGTCTGCCGCACTGACAGATTTCCACAAGGTCATCCATCAGGATATCATCCGCATTCTTCGCCGTCGGATACCACACCGATACCGAATGAAACGGATCATTGCCAAATGTATACTGCATATATTCTTTCAACTGTGACACAAGTGCGTCCGAATGATACTGGTCCGGCACTAAATCGGCGCGCAGACCATAGGTCTTTAAACGTTCCGCTGTCTTGCTTCCGATTGCTGCAATCTTCGCTTTGCCAAGCGCACGCGCATCCAGCTTTGAAGCAAATACATTATCCATAAAGCAGTCCACACCGTTCTGGCTCGTAAATAAGAACATATCCACATCTGCCAGCTCTGCCGCTCCGTACAACGCATGGATTCCTGCGATCTCACCAACGGTCACTTCCTGCACAAAAGCGCCCTGCGCACGCAACAATGCAGCAAGACGTGATGGTTTCCTTCCAATTTTCGGAACAAGATAACGTTTTCCCCAAAGCAGCTGATTTTCAAAAAACTGCAATTGTTCGCGCAGGCGTACCACATCGCCGATAACGATCATGGCCGGGGAAGTGAGTGCCGCATCCGCAACACGCCTTTCGATATCCTGCAAAATGCCGACACAAGTTCTCTGTTCACATGTCGTTGCATGTGAAATCACTGCTGCCGGAGTCATCGGAGATCGTCCTGCCCGCATAAGTCCGTCTGCGATCTCACCGACTTTACTTAAGCCCATCAAAAAGATCAGGGTCTCCTTCTCATCCAGCATGGAGGCAAAATCCATATCTGTCGTCTGATCCAGCCTGTTATGTGCGGTAATTACCCGAAAAGAGGTTGCAACTCCACGATGTGTCACTGGAATTCCGGCATAAGCTGCTCCCGCGATTGACGAACTGATACCCGGAACCACACTAAATTTAATGCCATGATTCCGAAGATAAGTGCCTTCCTCGCCGCCTCTTCCGAATACATAGACGTCTCCACCTTTTAAGCGGACCACGCAGGCATATTCTTTCGCCTTTGTGACCAGAAGCTCATTGATTTCTTCCTGTGGAAGCGTGTGATGCCGATCTGCTTTTCCTACATAAATAAGTTCACAATCTGCTTTTGCATAAGAAAGAAGCTCCGGTGCCGAAAGCCGGTCATATACAATACAGTCCGCTTTTTGAATCAGTTCAAGTCCTTTTACGGTAACAAGTCCGGGATCTCCCGGACCTGCTCCAATCAGATATACTTTACCTGCCATATCATTCCCCCAATTATTATCTTCTACTCCATGTACTCTTGCTTGCCAGGATCAGAATCGGGAAGATTTCCAGTCGACCTGCCAGCATATCAAAGATCAGTACCACCTTGGAAAATCCAGAAAAAACTGAAAAGTTACAGGTCGGTCCCACCGCATCAAATCCCGGTCCGATATTGTTAAAGCACGCAACGACTGCAGAAAAATTCGTCATCATCGACAAGTTATCAATGGAAATCAACAGGAAACTTCCAAGGATGATTACAACATATGCGATCAGATACGTGTTTGTGTTCTCCAAAACAGATTCACTGACTTTCTGTCCATTAACACGCACAACTTCCACTCTCTTCGGATTTAAAATGCGTCGTGTGTTTCTGCGCAGATTTTTCAAAAGCAAAAGCGCACGGCCGATCTTCAATCCACCACCGGTACTTCCCGCGCACGCACCGAGAAACATCAGTGCCAGCAGGATTCCCTTGGAAAAACTCGGCCACAGATCAAAGTCCGTCGTCGCAAATCCTGTGGTTGTGATAACGGTTGCAACCTGAAAAGCCGCATGCCGCACGGTCTCACCAAGTGTTGAATAAAATCCGTGAAGATTCCATGTGATCAAAACAATGGAACCTAATACGATTGCAATATACATGCGAAGTTCCTGATCTTTGAACACGGTCTTAAAATGGCGTACCAAAAGCAGGTAATAACAACTGAAATTCACGCCAAACAATAACATAAAGACCGTACAGACATTCTGAATATACGGGCTGTAGCTTGCCATACTGTCATTTTTGATACCGAATCCACCGGTACCTGCCGTACCCATTGCTGTACATACCGCCTCGAATACAGACATCCCGCCAAATAACAGAAAAACAATATTAATGATGGTAAGCAGCACATAGATCACATATAAAATACGCGCGGTCGTGTGCATCTTCGGAACCAGTTTTCCAACATTTGGTCCCGGGCTTTCTGCACGGAGAATATGCATTGTAAATCCGCTTCCTCCACGGTCTCTCGGAACGACTGCAAGTAAAAATACCAGCACCCCCATACCGCCTAACCAGTGACTGAAACTTCTCCAATATAAAAGTCCATGAGACAAAGCTTCCACATCCGTTAAAATAGATGATCCCGTTGTCGTAAATCCGGATACGATTTCAAACAGCGCATCCAGAAAATCCGGGATTTCCCGCGAAATAAAAAACGGCAGGCATCCCATAATACTTAACGCGATCCAGCTCATTCCCACACATACGAGTCCTTCCCGTGCATAAAAACGCTTTACCGCATTTCTGCAGAGCACATACATCACTGTCGCTACAATCAGTGTAATAATAATTGCACCGACAAATCCCCGCACTGCGGCCTGCTCTCCATAAAATATACTCAGTAACAAGGCAGGCAGCATAAATGCTGCCTCCACAAAAAGAATCTGGGAAATGAATTTTCCCATCATTTTATAATTCATAATGTCCTCACTCAAAAATATCGTTCAACTGCAAAAGTGTCATATCTCCTTTTGCAACAATAATCATGGAGTTTCCCTCTTCATAGATTGAATCACCATTCGGAATCTCCGTCTTGCTTCCATGGCTGATACATGCGATCAGAATGTTCGGACGAATCCGGACATTGCGCAAAGGCTCACCAATATAACGAGTGTTTGCATCTACGACGAATTCCAACGCCTCAGCCTGTCCCTCCGCAATATTATGAAGTGTCAGTGCTGCGCCTGTTGTATTTTGCATGGCTCGCACATACTGCACAATATTATTACAGCACAGTTCCTTTGGGCAGATGACACTGCCAAGTCCCAGGCTGTCATGAATACTGCTGTTCTCCATATGTCCGACCTTGGTAATAACCTGTGGAACTCCACAGGTCTGCGCATACAGGGAGATAATCATATTCATCTCATCCAGTCCGGTCATCGTCACTACCGCATCACAATCATGGATTCCCTCGCTCTCTAACAGGAACTGGTTGCTGGCATCTCCATGGATGACACAGACTTCCTGTGGCAGCTTGTCCGAAAGTTCCACGCAACGGTCTTCATCCTGCTCGATCAGCTGTACTGCTATACCGTCTCTTGCCAAATGCTCTGCTAGATAGTAACCGATACGGCCACCTCCACAGAGAATGACACGCTTTGCTTTATGTGTGATAATTCCAAGGTTGCGCAGCAGTTTTGTCAGGACATCACTTGTTGCAGTGATAAACAGATGATCTCCCTCACGCAAAATAAAATGGCCTCCCGGAATCTCCACGACACCCTCACGGCTGACCGCACAAACAAGAACTTTGCATTTCACAATGTTCTGCAGATTCATAAGGGGAACATCACATAATTTACTTCCCTTCGGCACACGAAGTTCGACGATTTCCACACGGCTTTTTGCAAAAGTCTCACGCTGCAAAAAGCCCGGATAACGAAGAAGACGCTCTATTTCTCTGGCTGCCTGCTTCTCCGGATTGACCATAAGTGACAGCGAATACACATCACGCATGGTAAAAATCTGCTTTCCATATTCCGGATTACGGATTCTTGCAATCGTATGAATCCTCTGGTTTAATCCATGAGCCGTCATACAGCAGAGAAGATTGATCTCATCTGCACTTGTAGCCGCAATCAGCAGATCCGCTTTGCGGACATCTGCACTCTCTAACACGCGCATGGAGGCACAGTTACCCTGTACCCCCATTACATCATAACGCTCAACGCTTGAATCGAGAACCTTCTGGTTCGAGTCGATCAAAGTCAGGTCGTGTCCCTCCGCAGAAAGCTTCTGTGTCAGTGACAAGCCGACCTTTCCATCACCGGCGATTATTATTTTCACGAATTTTTCCTCCGAATATACTCAAATATTGCATTCGGGATTTATTATAGCACAAGCATATGTATCATTCAATAAGTTTGTCGCTTAGAAAACCTCCTCAAAACTTAAGATTGCCTTAAACAGATCACCATCGATCTGAATCGCAAAGTTTCCGTTCATCAGCCCCGTCAGACTCTGCGCGATGGAAAGCCCTAATCCGCTTCCTTCAGTGTTTCTCGAGCTGTCTCCCCGGACAAAGCGCTCCATCAGTTCTTCACTGCTGATGTTTAGCTGACTCTTTGAAATATTGCGGAATGTCATGATGACCATTCCATTGAATTTTTCCAGTGAAATATATACCCGTGTTCCGGGCATTGCATATTTACAGATGTTACTCATCAGATTATCAATGACGCGCCACAGATGCCTTCCGTCCGCCATGATCTTTACCGGTGGCTCCGGACTGTCCACGACGATATCCAGCTGATTTTTTTTTGCACGTTCCTCAAACTCGCCAACCACCTGTGTCAGCATGACTGTTGCATCCATTGCCTCAAGTTCCACCTTGATATTTCCGGTAGAAGCCTTCGAAGCCTCCATCAGATCTTCGATCAGTTTTTTCAGGCGGGCTGACTGACGGTCTAACACGGCAATATATTCCTGCACGGTCTTATTGTCGACTTTTTCCTTTTTCATGAGATCGACATAATTGATAATGGATGTCAGCGGTGTCTTAATATCATGTGATACATTTGTAATCAGTTCCGTCTTAAAATGCTCACTCTTCATACGTGCATCTACCGCTTTGGAAATGCCCTCGCCGACATGATTGATGTTTTCCGCATGTTCCCGGAATCCGCGCGGCATATGTTCCGTGTTGATTGGCTGACTATAATCCCCGTTTGCGATGCGCATGCCACCGGCGCGTATGCGAAGCATTGCGGAAACATAATAACGAAGGACCAAATATTCCACCAGCTTTATTATGATGCACAGCATCACGACATCACCGTCTGCCATCATAGCAAGCAGCCACAGTTCAATCAATGATCCTACCGCAAACAGCACGGTCACCTTTTTCATGGTCGGCTGCTTTTTGTCAGCAGCATCCCCTGCCCAGCGGAATGGTGCAATCAGGTAATGTAAGATCGTATATCTCCAGAAATTCTGTGTTTTTACACGCACGGCGATGCTCATAAAATATCCAATCACAAGGAACTCGCAGGCCGCCGCAAATAATGTGCCAAGCCCCAATGCAAGTGAAATTGTAATATATCGGTCAAACGCATATCCGATCATTCCGAAAATACACAGCACACCACAGGTTACAAGCACGCAGCAGCAGCCGGTAATAATTCCAAACGGAACCCGGTCAATCCAGCGCATGTGGACTTCATCATCCTTAGGTCTTCGTCCTGCCGCACTCATTAAAAACACAAAGCAAAGAAGACAAAGCAGTGCACTGCCTGCTGCCCACCAGCCGCTTGTATGGCGAAAGTTGCAGATAAATGCAGCCATTTTCTTTCCCTGTCCGAAGTAATCGACAAGTCCATTCTTTAAAAGTGTCCTGGTAGATGACGTATCTTTTGCCGTCATATAAATATCGTAACTGGTCGTTTTCACATTATTCAGGCTGTATTCGTCGTATTCAAAATTCAGATCACTGCCAATGGAATACTCTCCTGCAATATTGATTTTGTCCTTTGGAAGTGATTTCTTTGTCTGCACGGTCAAAAAGCCATTTTTCTGTGCATAGTCCTCATCCATGCTGGCAAATCCGCTGTCAAAACGCAGCAGATCATCTTTTATGTTCCAGGAAGATATTTTCTCCTGCTCTAATTTCTTTCCATCTCCATCCACATAATAACCGGACGCACCGGAAACATCTTTGTATTCATACGAAACGCTTTCCACCCCATCGATTCCATAGGTTCCATCCGTACTTCCACTTGGAATGTCTGTATCAACACCATTCTTTCGTCCATTGATCACATGGTCAAAAGACGTCATAAGGAAGTAAGTTCCAGCTCCATCTGCATCCGCATAGAACAGACCATCTTCCTGATTATAGATAATATGGTCCAGACTTGCCATCCGCCAGGAAGAATTGTCATATGTATTATAATCTCCCAGCAGCATACCGAGAAACGAATCTTCCTGACCACTGATCACATATCTTGTATTCGTATCAAATTCGCGATGTACCATGCACGAATCCGCATCCACCGAATCATCATTGGTATAGACAACGGTATCCTTTTCACCGTCCTGCTTTTTTACGACCTTGTACGCGATATGTCCACCATCGAGGCCGTCAAATTCTGTCTCTTCCAGTCCATCCGAACTGATTACGCCTTCGGCAAACAAATGTGTTGCATAATTTTCCAAAAGTTGTATATCAATGTCTTTTTCCACAGTGTTCTGGTTTGCCTGCAACTCTGATACGGTTCCGTAAAGCACGGTCGCCGCGGCTGTCACCACAAATACAAAGCCACTGACGATCGCAATCAGCATCGCAATCAGTTTCGCCCAGAACCGCTTTTTGAGTTCTTTCCAGTTTTTCATTCTGTTTCCTCCATCTTATATCCCCGGCCCCATACTACTTTCAAATATCTTGGCTCTGCCGGATTGTACTCTAATTTTTCACGCAGATGTCGGATATGTACTGCAACGGTGTTCTCAATCCCATAAGGGCTGTCATTCCACACTTCTTCATAAATCTGATTCGGAGAAAATACCTCACCTTTATGCTCCATCAGAAGTTTTAAGATATCGTACTCGGTTCTCGTCAGATTCACCGGTTCTCCATCCAATGTCACTTCTTTTGCACGATCATCCATCTCAATGCCACCGGCCACAAGTTTTGTGTTTACCGGCTGTGCACTGCCAAGCTGCATATACCGGCGCAGCTGGGATTTAACTCTCGCCTGTAATTCCACTGGATTGAATGGTTTGGTAATGTAATCATCTGCACCGACCGTCAGCCCAAGCACCTTGTCGGTATCCTCACTTTTAGCTGTCAGCAGAATCACCGGAACATTGGAAACTTCCCGGATTTTAACCATAGCCTCAATGCCATCCATCTCCGGCATCATGATATCCATGAGCACCAGATGCATATCTTCCTTTTGCACAAGTTCCAATGCTTCTTTTCCGTTATATGCCTTATATACCTGATAACCGTCGCTCTTTAAATAAATGGAGAGAGCCGAAACTATATCTTTTTCATCGTCACAAACTAAAATATTATACATAATAAAACCGCCACCTCGTATTTATGATTAATCATGAATACATTGTAGCGGTTTTCGTATTAATTTCCAATTGTCAAACCCATTAAGATTTCATTAACTTTTGTCCCCATGCCTTCATACTCTGCTTCAGACGTTCCATGCCATCCTCCACATTCGCTCTTGTCGTAGCCACATTCAGGCGAAGGAAACCATCCCCGTTCGTTCCGTACTCCCTGCCGGATGCCAGATACAATCCGCTCTCTTTGCGGATAAAAGCATACAGCTTATCTGAATCTGTTGTATACGCCTGACAATCCAGCCACATCAGATACGTTGCTTCGGAAGGGACGACTTTCATCTGTGGAATCTCCTTCGCAATAAAGTCGGTAACATATTTTTTATTCTCTTCGATATAAACCCGGAGTTCATCCAGCCAATCCGCCCCGTAGGTAAAAGCAGCGATCGTGGCACACATGGCAAACGCATTCGGTTCTGCCACCTCATCCGTGTTGAGTCTTCGCCACATTTTATGATGCAATGCCTTATTTTCTGCATACACAGCCGCGGACTGAATGCCTGCGAGATTGAAGGTCTTTGTCGGTGCGATTGCAGTCACACTGATCTGTCTGCACTGTTCATTTACCGACGCAAATGGCACATACTCTTTTCCCGGTGCAGTTATATCACAGTGAATCTCATCCGAAAATACCGTCACGTCATTCTCTGCACACAAAGCTCCGATACGTGCCAGTGTTTCCTTGTCCCAGATTTTTCCAATCGGATTATGCGGGTTACAAAGTATCATAAGGGATGTCTGCGGATCTGCGAGCTGGTGTTCTAATGTTTCCCAGTCAATGTGATATTCCCTGCCGTCATAAAGCAGATGATTCTCCACAATATTTCTTCCATTGTTTCGGATCGAGTTAAAGAAAATATTGTAAGTTGGTGTCTGCACCAGCACATTTTCCGCAGGTGTCGTAAGCTTACGCACCGCACTGGAGATTGCCGGAACCACGCCTGTCGTAAAAATGAGTTTGTCCGGATTCAATGTGATATGATGCCGTTTGTCCCACCAGTTCACATAGGACTGACTCCACGCATCCGGCATAATCGAATAACCATAGATTCCGTGCTCCACACGTTTTCTTAAGGCTTCGATTACCTCCGGCACCGTCTCAAAATCCATGTCTGCTACCCACATAGGTAACTCATTCTCCGGTACATCCCATTTTAATGATCCGGTTCCTCTTCGGTCGGTCGGCTTATCAAAATTATATTTCATGCTGTCTCCTTTTCAGAAAAAAATCCCGGCTTTTTCAAACCGGGATTTTTGTTTATGCCTCTGTACTGTTTGTAGCATCTGTCGTATCTGTCGTGCTTGTCTGTTTCGATTTGTAATACTCCTCGAATTTCTTGTTTGCCGCATCTAATGTCTTCTGGCAAATATCTGGCAGCTTCTGTCCCCAGGCACCTGTTGCCTGCTGGAAACCTTTCTGCATGGCAGCCTGCATCTTTTTCATTTTTTCTACATCGTCACCTGCTAATGCGCTGGCGAAGTCGAATAAACGCTCAGATGTCTGTTTCACACCGTAATATCCGTCTTCCGAAATATCTTTCTGGGCCTGTGCCTTTGTCTGGGCATCTACCGTATAATTTCCTTTTGCAAGGAACTTCCACATACTGTCATCGGAAGTTGCAAACGTTGTTGCCTGCTGTCCCATCATCTGCTTTACGATGTTGGTCAGCTGCTGCTGTCTGGACTCCTGATCTGCTTTCAGCTGTTTTACCAGAGCGGCACGATCTTCTGCGCTCATTTTGTTGACAGAATAAGTTGCCTTGCCTGTATCCGAAGATTTGTCCGACTTGTCATAAACGACACCGCTTTCGTTCTTCTCTTCGGTCTTGCTGGCGGTATCTGCCTTCGCAGAAGCGTTTTTCTTGGAAGCAGATTCTGTCTTTGCAGAAGTGTCTGTCTTATAAGATGCATAAACCTCTGCCTGTGCACTTGCCAAACCTGTTGCATTCACACTCATACTCATATCCTCCTTGAACATGTACGCCGGATCAAATCCTTTTGTTTCCGGACCTTTGACTACGTTTCTATTATCAATATCGGCTGCTGTACCTGATTTGTTTATAGTAAGTGCAACAAATTATAAAGCTTTGATTCTATCTAAAGCTTTAACGGTATTCTCATAGTTACCGAATGCCGTCAGTCTGAAGTATCCCTCACCGCTTGGTCCGAATCCGGATCCCGGTGTACCTACAACGTTGGCTTTCTCTAACAGATAATCAAAGAACTCCCAGGAAGTCATCTTGTCCGGTGTCTTCAACCAGATGTATGGTGCATTCACACCACCAAATACGGTATATCCGGCATCCTTAAGACCTTCCTTGATGGTCTTTGCATTCTTCATATAATATGCAACCTGCTCCTTCAGCTGTGCTTTTCCGGCATCGGAATATACAGCTTCACCGGCACGCTGTACGATGTATGGAGCACCGTTGAACTTTGTTCCGTGACGTCTTGCCCACATTGCATTTAACGATACATCGCCACACTTAAGTTCCTCTGGAACTACAGTAAATCCAAGACGAACACCTGTAAATCCGGCATTCTTTGAGAAACTTCTCAGCTCAATGGCACAAGTTTTTGCGCCTTCGCACTCGTAGATGGAATGTGCGACATTATCCTCGCTGATGTATGCTTCGTATGCGGCATCATAAATGATAACTGCCCCATTCTTGTTTGCATAATCTACCCATTCCTGTAACTGATCCTTTGTCAGAGTTGTTCCGGTCGGGTTGTTTGGAAGACATAAATAAATGATGTCCGGTGTCTCCTTTGGAAATTCCGGTACAAAATTGTTTGCAGCGGTACATGGCATATAAATTACATCGCTCCATGTCTCTGTTGCCTTATCATAAGTACCTGTTCTTCCTGCCATAACATTGGAATCTACATATACCGGATAAACAGGATCGCATACTGCGATACGGTTATTCTGTGCAAAAATCTCCTGAATATTTGCGGAATCACTCTTTGCTCCGTCGGATACGAAAATTTCATCCTCAGAGATGTCACATCCCTTTGCTTTGTAATCATTGTCTACGATTGCTTTTCTTAAAAATGCGTATCCAAGATCCGGTGCATAACCATGGAATGTCTCTGCATGGCCCATCTCATCAACTGCTTTGTGCATGGCCTCGATGATTGCCGGTGCAATTGGCTGTGTAACATCACCGATACCAAGACGGATGATCTCTTTGTCTGGGTTTGCCTCCTGATATGCATTTACCTTCTTTCCGATGGTACTGAACAGATAGCTGCCTGGCAGCTTCTGATAGTTCTCATTTACATGAAACATTTTTGTTCCTCTCTTTCTATTGCTTTCCTTTAATAATTTTTACCCACTCTGTTGATTAAGTTTAGCATTTTCAACCGATGCTGTAAAGTGCTTTGACACTTGTCATAAGGAGGAGCCCTTTAGGGAGGATGCCTTATGACCTACGCAGATGTTCTGCAACAATCCGTAATCTATCCCTCCTGCATCAGACTCAAAATCATCTGGGATACTTCCACAAGTTCCGTTCCATTATCCATACTTCGTTTCTGAATATAACGGTGTGCTTCTTCCTCCGAAAAACCGTTTCGATCCATCAAAAGTTCCTTGGCTTTCTGGATGACCTTCTGATCCTCCTCAGAACGCAGCTTTGGCCTCTGCCGCATACGCTTCCGCCGCCGGCGGATTTCTCCCTCCATCATCTCCACCGTCTGCAACAGTTCGTGTACTTTCATTGGGAGAATCAGGCTGACAATATTGCTGATCTCTCTCTCCTGTATCGAACTTGCCGATGCAATCAGAAGCATCTGGAATTCCGGCGGAAGATACTCGTAAATCTCCGTATACATCATATCAATAAAGCGACAACCACAGATCAAAATACCACTCTCTAAATTATTAATACTGTTCAGCGCCTGCGCCCCGGTCGTGCAAACTGCCTGCACACTGTATCCGCTTTGTGACAATATTTTTTTTACATTCTGTGCCACTTCCTGCTTTGGAAATGCAATTACTATATTACTCACTGTGTCGTTCACCCGTATCTTTAGAATAAAAGCTCTTATATCTTATACAGATATTCTTCGATTTCCCATGCGGTAACCTGTGTCCGGTACTGCATCCACTCCTCTTCCTTTGCCTCGAGATACTTGCCTGTAATATGTTTGCCCAACACTTCCTGAACAAAGGTATCTTTCTTTAACTCTTTGAGTGCAGCATGCAGATCTGCCGGAATCGACTCGATACCACGGCTTTCTTTCTCCTCGTCACTGAGTTCGTATACATTCTCCGGTACTTCTGCCGGTGGCTCGATTTTGTTTTCGATGCCGTCTAATCCCGCAGCAAGACATACCGCAAGTGCAAGATATGGATTTGCTGCCGGATCCGGGCTTCTGAGTTCCACACGGGTTCCTTCGCCACGGCTTGCCGGAATACGAATGAGAGGGCTGCGGTTCGTCGCAGACCATGCGATATAACAAGGTGCCTCATATCCCGGAACAAGTCTCTTGTAAGAATTTACCAGAGGATTCATGACCGCCGTAACGCCCTTCATGTGCTTCATAATTCCGCCAATGAAATAATGTGCCTCTTTGCTCAATCCCAATTCACCCTGCGCATCATCAAAAATGTTGTGACCGTCTTTTGACAAAGACATATTGATGTGCATACCGGAACCATTGATTCCGAATTTTGGCTTTGGCATAAAACTTGCAAACAATCCGTGGCGCTTTGCGATTGTCTTCACTGCAAGTTTGAAGGTCATGATATTATCCGCTGTCACCATAGCCTCATCATACTTAAAATCGATTTCATGCTGTGCCGGTGCCACTTCGTGGTGGGAAGCCTCGATTTCAAATCCCATATCTTCAAGGGTCAGTACCATGTCACGTCTTGCATTTTCGCCCAGGTCTACCGGTCCGAGATCAAAATAGCCTGCTTTTTCGTGTGTGATCGTTGTCGGCTGTCCATTCTCATCCTGATGGAACAGGAAAAACTCACACTCCGGTCCAACATTGAATGTGTATCCCATCTCAGCCGCTTTTGCGATCTGCTTCTTTAATATGTAACGTGGATCTCCCTCGAACGGTTTTCCATCTGCGCAGTGAACATCACAGATAATTCTTGCAACTTTCCAAACGATTGTGTACAATAACTTGTTACAATATGA